>X368_European_Ground_Squirrel__coassemble_0_pt1 | contig 168537 bp, 137 predicted proteins | sample X368_European_Ground_Squirrel__metabat2_low_PE_002 | metagenome-assembled genome bin X368_European_Ground_Squirrel
GGCTGCCTCCTTTTTATTTGAGGTATACTTGCTTTCTTGTTTTATATTATATCATGATTCTCTTTTTTAGTTAAGTGGAGCTGAGCTTTTATTTTTTATATACTGCAAATGACGCAGAAAGAGTCCCGCATAAGCGAGACTCTTTCTAATTTTTCCAGATTAGGACTCATCAAGCGGGGCTAAAGTAAGTGCCAAAAGAAGCACCACCTGCGTCGCTCCACTTATCCCAGTCAATTGCATCTGGATACTGACCTACAATGGTGTCACCTGTATCTGTAGCCCACTGAACAACAAATGTTTCAGTTCCGTTATTTAACTTTTGAGGATAAATAATATAAACATATCCTGCAGCATCACCATTGTCAGCAAGAGCATCATAAATTGTTCCCGCAACATTAGTTGCGCCACTTCCAGATGCCGCCTCGTATGATCCTGACGCATCACTTAAAATGCTTGCTTCAACAGAACCCTTTACCTCTGCATCTGCAACATACTCTGCGATAGCATTGTACGCTGTCTTTGCGTTTGAATTTGCGGACTTCAGTCTTGACTTCTTAACATAGTTAAGCATGCTAGGGACGAGAATAGCTGCTAAAACGCCGATAATAGCAATAACTACTACAAGTTCGATAAGAGTGAAGCCCTTCTGTGACTTCTTCATAAGAAAATCCCTCCATAAAAATATAAATTTAATGTATTAAAGTGCCGTGAGCCTTTCTCACAGCTGACTTCCTAAAATGTTTCCGTTAAGGCTCTTTCGCTAACTCCTCTTCGGTAACTATATAGTAACATATTTTTGACGAAGTGTCAAGAGTTTTTCACAAAAAAATTATTTTTGTATACTTGCACTAAAAACGCACCCGATTTTTTAGCACATTTCACAAATATAAATGCAAAATGAATTTTTTAGCTTTACTCAATCGTTTTCGCTGTGCTATGCTATGTTATATAATACATTAAAACTTTTTCGTTGTCAATAGCTTTTTTTCAATTTCGGAGATTTTAACAAATAATTCTTTTTTAGACCGCCGCATTTGTCAATTTTGTATAAATTGCGAACATAGAAATCAATTTAAAATTCGTACAAAAATCCCCTGCCAGTCAAGCAGGGGATAATTTCCAATTAGATAAGCCGCTTTATGCAGGTGATGTTGTTGTACTTTGAAACCGAGCTTAGGTAGGAAATAACAATTCCCGTTGCGCTCGATTCCGCATGAACTACCTTGCCGTCGCCTATGTACATAGCCACATGGTAAATCGATGAGTAGCTGGAGCTGCCAAAGAACACCAAATCTCCCGGTTCAATATCGCTGAGCGAAACCGAGGTTCCGTAGCTTGCCTGCGAAGAAGCCTTGTGCGGCAAGGAAATACCTATCTGCGCATAGGACAGCATAGTAAGTCCCGAACAGTCGCAGGCTCCGTAGCTTGAACCGCCCCAGACATATCTTCCTCCGACCATGCCCTTAGCGTATGCGACAACTATGCTGATTTTAGTATCTCTGTCGCTGTCAGCTTCACTGTCGCTTGATTCAGAGGACGAATCCGAAGAGCTTTCGTCAGAGCTTGTTTCCTCCTGTTCCTGCGTCTGCGTTTCAGAGGAAGCTTCCTCCGTCTGCCGAGTTGTTTCAGCTTCTGTAGCAGTTTGCTCGGCTGCGGTCGTCTGCTGAGTGGTTTCAGCCTTGCTCTCCTGCTCAGAAGAGCTGTTATCGCCGCTTGAAGAATCCTTTTTGGTAGTTTCAGACTTCTCAGCCTCCGAAGAGCTGTCCTCCTCTGAATTCTCATCCTCATCAGCAGTCGTGGTAGTCGTAGTCGCAGTTTTCGCCGCCTCAGCCGCCTCTTCAGCAGCTTCTAAAACGTCGTCGTATTCATCTGAAAGCAGCTGTGCCTGACTTGAATATTCGCTCAAATCGCCCTGCAAAGCCTCTATGCTGTCGCCGTACTCCTCTTTAAGCTCCAACAGCTCCGCCTGCTCCTGCGCAAGGCTCTGCTGCTGCGCCGCATACTCTGCGCTCTTCTCCTTGAGAAGCTCGCTCTCCTCGTCAAGCTGCGCCTGATACTCCTCTATCTGATTCTTTTTCTCGATAAGCTCGTCAATTGTTTCATTGTCGTACTCGGTTACACGCTTAACAAGCTCTACTCTCATCAGCACGTCATAAAAGCTCTCCGCATTTATCAGCACCTCTGAATATGTATCGTTTCCCGCAATATACATCGCGCGAAGCCTGTCCTTGTAGTCGTTAAGTCCTTCCTCAACTTCCTGTTCGCACTGCTCAAGATTGTACTGTGTTTCTCTAAGCTTGTCGTCAAGCTCGCACATCTCCTCCTCAAGCGAAGCCGAAATCTCAGAAACCTTTTCTATCTTTGCTTTAAGCGTTTCAGCCTTTTCATTTACCGCATCCAGCTTATCCTGCTGACTGTCTATGTCGCTGCCTGCCTCTGCTATCTTTTTGTCAAGCTCTTTTTGTTTTTCCTCAAGCTCCTCAAGCTGCTCCTCGTAGCTGTCAAGCTCGTCCTCTGCCTCGTCAGCCGCAGAGCTTATTACGGTTATGCTGTCCTCATGACCAAAGCCGCCTGCTCCGAAAGCCGCACAGCTTATAATAACCGCAATCGCCGCAGCCAACAGCCGCTTGATAACAAATTTTACATTTACTGAGTTCATTTTCCATTCTCCGTTTTTTTACACAAGGGGAAATTCACAGCCGCTAGGAAAAAATCGCAGCCGTAAATTGCTGTTACTGAATTGTAATTTATTATACCCCATTCTGTTCCCTTTGTCAATACCTTTTGAAATTTTTCAGTAATAATTCACAAAGAATTTTGTAAATCCAGGTATTTGTGAGGCGTTTTTTTGTGCAAAATGACAAATGGATTACTTTTAATCAGTTTTCTTGTTTAAAAACGGTAATTTTACAGGTTCATAGGTATTTTTGAGAGCCTTGACAATAACGTCCAAATCTGTTCCGTCCGTCCTTACATCGCTTGCTTCCGACGAGCCTATCATGCAAAGCTTGTCAAGCTTCTCGTCCTCGAGCAGATATTGAACCATATGTTCGCAGGAAGCGTTTTTGTTGAAAATTTTTATATAGCTGTACCCTGCATAGTCGGTCGAGGGATAGCATAGAATTTTTAGCTTTTTATCCAGCCCACTGTCCTCAAGCGAGCGTCTGAATCTTTCGATTTTTTCAGTCAAATCTATGCACATAACATAAATAACCATATCCTGAGGTGAAAATTGACGCTTCATATAGTTGCGGTAGGGCGAGCGGCTAAGCTCAGAGTAAATGCTTTTCTCCGCCTCGTTTTTCAGCTCGTTATAGTAAATAACAAGCGAGTTGTCCGCCAGCGTATTCACAAAGCAGTGCAGACCAAGCTCCTCCGCTTTTTTACAAAGCAAATCTGTAGTTTCACGTGAAAGTATGTATACGTGTAAAAATGTGTTTGTTGAAAAATCGTACAAAGCCGCTCCATCCATTACGATTATCGGCAGCTTAAGATGTACGCCCTCCATAGGCTTAATCAGCGATGTGGGAGTGCGCATAGTTGCAAGCGTAAGCCTTGCTCCGTCGTCTACAATTCTGTTAAGCTCCACCTTTGAATAGGGAGTGAGATTCTCCTTGTGGTGGTTAAGCGCATCGTCAAGACGAGCGACCATAAGCGTATCGCGCTGTTTGTCACGCGGAAGATGAAAGGAGTTTATTATAACGCCCAAAATTATTCCTATAAAGGTATCGGTCACTCGGCTAAGCACAAATACATACGGATTGCTGTCGGTGATGTGAACCATTGTAATGCTTAGGAACACCACGCAGGAAAAATAAGACGCATTGCGCTTTTTTATCAGCAATGTTATGTAGATTATCGGTATAATCATAATCGGCGTGAGAATATAGCGCATATACTCGTTCTCCGTGCCGAATAAATTCACCTGCAAAAGCAGTGTGACAAAGCCGAACGCCGCACCCACCAGCGTTCCAACGCTTCTCTGTATCGCCATTGTAGAGGTTGAGCCTGTGTACGGCTGAATACACCACAGCACCGCCAGTGCCGAATAAAACGGCGTTCCCTCACAGCCTCTCAGATAGTAAACAAGGACGCAGCAAAGCACTCCCACCGCCGAGCGAACCATTCGCTGCCCGACATGAGGAAGCACGTGCAGTATTTCCTTTTTGTCTTTGCTGTTCATGAGATCAACTGTTTGAAAAGAGCGGCACTCCGAAGGTATCCTCAACTATCAGATTTCTTATACCCTCAACTGCGCAGATTATGCCCTTTTCTGTATCGTAGTTTACAATATCCTCTATTTCCGCTTTCCTGCGCTCAATGTTCCATAGTACATTGAGTACGGCTCCGCATCTCACCTTCTTTGAAATTCCTACAGAAAAGATTGCCGCACATTCCATCTCTGTAGCCTTGCAGCCACATTCGACATAGCTTTCCCAATTTTCCAAGAGCTTTTGGCTGACAGGCGATTTTTCAGGCTCCATTTCGCCGTAAAAGCTGTCCTTTGACTGTACAACGCCAACCTGAAAATTGTCGCCGAATTGACCGCTGCAAAGCTTGTCTGCCGCTTTGATAAGCGCAAGCGTTACTCTGAAATCCGCAACGGCAGGATAACCGTCGGGGAGATATTCCTGCGACGTACCCTCGCATCTTATCGCCGCTGAAGCTATACATAAATCTCCGCCTGTCATGTCAAAGTCTATACCTCCGCAGGTTCCTACCCTGATAAAGGTATCGGCTCCGCACTTGACCAGCTCCTCAACTGCAATTGCCGCAGACGGTCCGCCTATGCCAGTCGAGCAAACCGAAACTGGCTGTGATAAAAGCTCTCCTGTGTACAGTACGAACTCTCTTCCCTTAGTTATCAGCTCCGCATTGTCAAGCTTCTCAGCGATCTTTGGGACTCTGTCGGGATCTCCCGTCAAAATCACATACTTTCCAACCTGCTTTTCTGTCGCTTTAATGTGATAAGGCTTTTCCCATATTTCAAATGTAGCCATTTTTAATTCCTTTCCATTTTTGTATAACATTCTGCTTCAATTTATTTCACAGTAATATTAGTCTAATCTTCACTTATTGATTTGTTCTCTGAATCAGTCAGCTCCTGCCTTTTGGATTTGCTGTCCGCTATCTTCTCCTCCATAATATCTACCTGCTCCTGCTTCCACTGCTCGAAGCTCTGACCTGCAATATTTTCCGAATACTTTGACGGACGTGTCATTATAAACGCCGTTATCAAAGTTATAATCAGCACAATAAGGCCTGCCGCTGATAGAATTATTCCTATCACAGAGGCTATTTTAAAACGGTTCTTTGCAGTTTCATCATCTTTTATAATAATTGTACTTGGATCGTTGGGATTGTATGCGGCAGCAAAGGTGTCGCCTTCCTCCCATGTCTGCTCAAGATTAACTGTATTGATGATGTTGGTTCTCACCGTCGCTCCCGATTGATAATATGTATATTCGACCCTCGGACCGTAATAGTAGCCGTCCTCCTTTTCCTGAGCACCGTCCTCTACTACCGTGGCGGTAACTATATGAGTACAGTTCTGCGCTATATCAATGTAGTATCTGTATGGCATATAGGTCATAAAAACAATTGCCGCAGATATTAAAAGCGCAAGTATAAATATCAAAAAGCCCCATCTTGCAGGATTGCTCCGTTCTTTTTTAACCATGCTTTTCACCTCACGATTTTTGTTCTTTGTCACAGCGTCTGGCTTTAAATACAATAATACCATACAAATTTTGTTTTGTCAATAGCAAAATTTTACAAATTTTTGTTCTCTGTGTCTAAATTGTTTGTTTTATTACAAAAACACTTTTGCATAATAAAGCGTTTTATTTTCTGAAGAAAAAGGTAAAAAACAAAGCACAGGCAAAGGATTACAAGCAGCTTCACCCATATGCCTCCCATACAAAAGAAAAATATATTACAGTATATTCCGTTGTGTCGAAATTTGTTTAAAAAAATCAAAAAAATTTTTTCAAGTTCTTATACTCAAAAAAAGCAAAGCTGAAAGCCCCTCCTTAAAAGCTAGGAGAGGCTTTGTCGGTTTGGCTTGTTACTTAGCCTTGATTTTCTTGACAGCGGAGCATTTTCCTATTACCTTTTTGCCGTTTACAACTTTGTAGCTCTCAACCTTTACATAGTAGGTTTTGCTGCTTGTAAGTCCTGTAATGAGCTGATTGCTTGCCGTCTTGTCTGTGACAACTATCTTGCTCTTATTTGAAAAGCTACTGTTTGTAGCATAGTAAATTACATAGCCTGACGCCTGAGAGGTCTTTTTCCAATTAACCCTTATTTTTTCCTTGCCAGCTGTAAGCTTGGTAATTTTCTGCTTTGCAGGCTTGATTGTAAAGTGAAGCACCACTGTGCCGCTGTAATCGCCCTTGCCTTTGATGGTAACCGTACCCTCTCCCGTGTTCTTGTTTGTGCCGTAGGAAACGGTGTAGTCTGTTCCTTTTGTAAGTTTAGTCGTAACTGTAGGTTTAATCTGTTTGCCTGTGTAGACAGCGGAGGAGTCGATTGTGAATTTGTACGAGCGCAGGGATTTTTTGAGATTGGTAACTGTTGCCGAGCAGTCGGAAGGAATGTAGGTTTTACGAACGTTTGAACCGTTGTTTTTGAAAACAATTCCTGTAGATTTATCACTAAGCGACAAATCGTTTTTGCCGCTATCGTTATGACTGTTGTCGGTAATAGTCGCTTTGGACTTGTCGGCAATGTAGAAAGCGTTTTCCGTACTCTTGTAAATGTAGTTCTTCTTTGCAGTAATTGACGAGCCGTTTTTAAGAGTAACTCCGTTTGAGCCTGAATTGCCGATGGTGGTTTCTATCAATTTCACAGTCGCATCGTTAAGACCTACTCCTGCATTCGTCGCATTTGTAAGCTTGCATCTTTGAACTGTAATATTGGAATCCTCGCAGGCGTATACGCAGTTTGCGGAGGAGTTCTTTATTGTGTTGTTGTAAAATTTAACCGTGCTGTCGGAAAATCTCGAAACGTTAAGTGTTGGCGTTGAGCTTGAAAAAGTGTCATATTTATACATTTTTCCCGACAAGGTTTTCTTAGCTGTAATGGTGTTGTTTTTAACTGTACCCTCTGTAGCTTCCGCATAGATAAGTCCCGCTATGTTTGTCGCCGTGTTGTTTGACATGGTAAAATCAGTAAATCCTGCGGTGTTCACACAGTAGAAGTAGCAATTTTTAAAGGTGTTGTTCTTGATGGTAATATTGCTAGCGTTCATGTAGCTGTAAACGTGGTGAGTGCCTATTCCGGAGGTTACTTTGCTGAAAGTGCAGTTTGAAATTGTAACGTTTTTGCAGGGAGTACCGCTTTCACCAGTGGAGGAATCTTTCACAACATAGTCAATGTGAAGAGCCTCTGCGCCTCTGTAAGCTAGGTCTGCGTCTGTCTGACTTTTATAGGAGGACGCAGTTCCCGTGTAGTGAATGAAGTTTTTTAATGTGCATTTTTTTACCGTCAGATTGGCAACGCCTGTAAAAAGCACAAAATGCGTGCCGCAGACGTTCTTAAAAGTCGCATTCGCAACCTTGATGTTTTTGGCATTGTTTATTTTGATAAGACCGTGAGACTTGGTCGTGTCGGAAACGTTGCCGTCCCAGATTCCGCCGTTTATCGTGACATTTTTCAGTCCTGAATAGCCTGTGCCAGATTCGCCGCTTATCATGATAAAGTCAGAATCATTCTTGCGGATAATCTGTGCGCTTGAGGAAAGCTTGAGATAGGTGTTCGAGCAAATTCTAAGGTGCGAGCTTATGTAATATTTGCCCTTTGGAACTGTAATCGTCATTGTGCCTGACGTACTCTTTGCCGTGTTCAGCGCACTTTGAAAGGCTGAAGTATCGTCCTTGCTGTCCGAGCCGTCTGCTCCGAACTTTGTAACCGAATAGGTTGTATTGTCTGCCGCCGAAGCAGTGATTTCCTCATCACCGAATAAATCGACTCCACAAGCAAGGAAAGCGCCATAACAACGCTCAGTCCGAAGCTTGCAATTCTTTTATAAACAAAACCTCTTTACTGTTAAGAAACAATGCTCTCGACCGGAGCATTATCTCTTTCAATTTTTTCCTTGCGCTTTCTGCGGATTATTCTTACAATCGCAATGCCAAGAAGAACCAGTGAAAACAGTGCTACCAGCAATATCGGGTAGTAGTAGAGCATATACTGTATATCCATATCCTCAAGATCCTCGCCTAAGTATACAGTTTCCATTCTCTGCTGAATATCGGAAACTATCTTGTAAGCTGAATACATATAAACGGCGGCGCCAATCAAGCAAAACGGAGCCTGAAGAATATATTTCTTACACATACAAAGAACGATTCCGACAAGCATTATAACATCGCCTATGCCCATCAAAGCGGCTGTTTTTCGTGCGATAAGCTCGGCATAGCCGCCGAACGAGCCTACCATAGTCACTCCGCCGTAGAAAAATCCCGAATAGCAAAAGGCTGCCGTCATGATAATTATAAAAAGCACTATGAAAGCTCCCGTATAGCCTCTTTTTGCTTTGCGGCGCAATTTTTTCGCACCCTTGCTTTCGCCGTGCTTGGCAGCCTCCATCTCCTCAAGCTCGTCTAAATCCGCAAGTCTTTTCATGTTTGACTGCTTTTCGCTCTGCTTGCGAAGCTTTTCCGCTTTTCTTCCGCCGTTATAGCGATAGCTCTCTTTAACGGCTTCTCTTCTGTCAAGCTCGTCTAAATCTGCAAGCCTTTTTAAATTTGCTTGATTTTCATTTTGTTTTTTAAGCTCGCTCTTTTTTGACATTTTGCACCTCGACAGTGGGTTATTATTGACATAGGCTCATAACTATTCTTCCTTCTGCTTTTATTATACTACATTTAACAGGCAATGTCAAGTATATTTTTCAGATGTTTTTTCATTGATATTATTTGACGCAAAATTCCCTTTGATTCGTGCAATTTTTTTACATCAAAGCCAATGAAAATAATACTTGTTCGCTCGCTGAATGAAGCGGATTTTATCCGTCAAAAATATTTTCAGAGAAAAAAAGCGGCGGCATTAAAGCACTGTGAAAATCGCTTTTAAGGAAAGGAAAGGAAAAACAATGAAAAGAAAAAGGATAAAAATATTTTTAAAAGCTTTCACCAAAGCGGCGGCGGCAGTGACTGCGGCGGTGTGTACGGCTGTGATGGGATTTGTCGGCTACTATGAGCAGGCGTTGCCTGACTGCTACACTACAGCCTCTGGCGGAGAGCTTTCTTTCAACACTATTTTGCCGATAACGGCGGACGCAAAGGAGGAAAGCATTACCGTATATTCAGAGAGCGAAATTTTATCGGTGACAACTAAGACTGCTGAGCTGGAGCTTTTCGGCAGCATACCTATAAAGGAGGTTAAGGAGGAAACTGTGAACAGACCAATGCTTATGGTGTGTGGAAACGCTTTTGGAATAAAGCTAGTTACCGATGGTGTTATGATTATTGACATGAAAGAAATTTCTGGAAGCTGTCCTGCGGAGGAGGCTGGGCTTGAGGTTGGTGATGTGATTGAGGCGATAAACGGCGAAAGAGTCACCTCGAACAGTCAGGTAAGTGAAATCATCAAGGACTCTGGCGGCGAGGAATGTATAGTAAAGTATCGCCGAGACGATGAGGAGCATGAGTGCAGCGTCAGACCTGTGCTGAATGAGGGAAGCTATTGTGCGGGAATGTGGGTTCGTGATTCTTCGGCAGGAATTGGAACAATCACCTTTATCGACCCTGAAACAGGTGTGTTCGCAGGGCTTGGACACGCTGTATGTGACAACGACACGCACGACCCTCTTCCGCTTTCAGACGGTAGCATAAGCGATGTCAAAATTAACGGCTACACCAAAAGTGAAAAGGGAGATCCTGGTCAGCTTATCGGCGAATTTTGCGGCTCTCAAACAGGCAGTCTGCTTTTAAACTGTGACGGCGGAGTTTACGGTGTAACGGACGAATACGATGACGGCGAGCTTTACGAGCTGGGATTTTCTAGCGAAATTAAGCTTGGCAAGGCGTATATAATTGCGCAGATTGATGACGGCGAGCCGCAGCAGTTTGAAATTTCAATTGAGAAGGTTTCTCCCTCCGACAGCGAACACGACCTTGTTATCAAGGTGACAGATGAGCGGCTGATTCGGATGACGGGCGGGATTGTGCAAGGCATGAGCGGTTCTCCGATCATTCAGGACGGCAGGCTTGTAGGTGCGGTCACTCACGTCTTTGTAGACGACCCAACAGGCGGCTATGGGATTTTTGCGGACAGAATGTATGAATATTCTCAATCGCTTTCGTCAGACGGCGAGGAGCTTGCGGGATAGGTTTCAAAAATTTATATTTTTCGATGCGCTTCAGCTAGTAAATCAGCAAAAATAGGTGAAGTATGTCGAAAAAATACTGAAAAGGAAAAATAGATTTTTATTATTTCTAATCTGTTCAGATTATTACTATTAGTAATATTGCAAGCTGGATTTTAGTGCATTTTGCACAAAATTGTCGATAAAAAATTGACGTTTTTTCTAAAAAAGCATTGATTTTAAAAGCAATTTGTGATATGATATAATTACAGTCAGAAAAAAACATCCTAACAAAGCGCGCATTAACAGGGATAAGACGAAACCAAAAAAGACGGAGGAATTTGACATGAACGAAAAGATTAAAATTTTAATAGGTGATGACACTGCACAGTTTGGAGTGAGCGTTGCTTCAAAGCTGAGGACAGACGGCTTTTACGTCATTACACGTCCCAAAAAACGGCACTCTGATAGCAGACGCTGTGGAATCGGAAAGACCTGATGTTGTTATAGTTGACGCACTTATGCCTGGGCTTGACGCTATTGGAGTTATTAAGAAAATCAACTCATCTCAAAGCGACGCCAAGCCTTATTTTATAGTAACGGCGTCATATGTAAATGATTTTCTTGAGCAGCAGGTTATGCAGGCTGGTGCGGCATACTATGTTTTAAGACCCTTTGACACACAGCTTCTTGCAGAGAGAATCAAGTCGTTTTTTGACATCGAAACGGATATAACGCAGCTTTCCTTAACCTCTTCTGTAGGAGGTATACAGCGTCCTAATCTTGAGATAATTGTCACCGACATAATTCATCAGATAGGCGTTCCCGCTCACATTAAGGGCTATCACTATTTAAGAGAAGCGATAATTCTCTCTGTGGGCGACAAGGAAATGCTTGAAAGCGTTACAAAGCTATTATACCCAGCTGTGGCTAAAAAATTCTCAACTACACCGTCAAGAGTGGAGAGAGCAATTCGACATGCGATTGAAATTGCATGGGACAGAGGAGACATCGAGGTTTTAAACAGCTTCTTCGGCTACACGATAAGCACAGGCAAGGGCAAGCCTACAAATTCGGAATTTATCGCTCTGATTACCGATAAGATATGCCTCAAGTACAAAACGCTCCTCACCACCTAACAATAGGCAATAAAAAAGCACGCCTGCAAAGCTTTCGGCTTCAGGCGTGCTTTTTTGAAATTTTTTTAAAAGTGGTAGACTTTTTTAAAAAGATATGCTATAATAAGTGTATTAAGAATATAACTCAAAAAGTATGAAAAAGGAGAATACTAAATGATAGTCGTAAACGACCTTACTATGTCCTTTGGCGGACAGCTTTTGTTTAAAAACGCACAGCTTAAATTCACAGAGGGAAACTGCTACGGAATTATTGGCGCTAACGGCGCAGGCAAATCCACCTTTCTTAAAATCCTCTGCGGCGAGCTTGAGCCTACAAAGGGTGAAATCAGCATAACCAAGGGACAGCGAATGAGCGTTTTAGGGCAGGATCACTTTGCCTTTGACGAGTATACAGTGCTTGACACTGTGATTATGGGAAACAAGCGGCTTTATGAAATAATGCAGCAAAAGGAGGAGCTTTACGCCAAGGAGGATTTCAGCGATGCCGACGGCGAAACAGCCGCAGAGCTTGAGGGCGAATTTGCCGAGCTTAACGGCTGGGAGGCGGAATCGGAAGCGTCTAAGCTTATACAGGGCTTGGGGCTTTCTGAGGATATTCTTTATACTCAGATGTCCATGCTTTCAGGAAATGAAAAGGTTAAGGTAATGCTTGCACAGGCACTTTTCGGAAGCCCAGATATTATACTTCTGGACGAGCCTACAAACCATTTGGATATTTATGCGATACGCTGGCTGGAGGATTTTCTTTCCGAATATTTCGGCACGGTGCTGGTGGTTTCTCATGACAGGCATTTTCTCAACAACGTCTGCACTCACATTGTCGATTTTGATTATGGCAAGGTTAAAATGTACGTTGGAAACTACGAGTTTTGGTATGAGTCCTCACAGCTTATGCAGCGGCTTATCAAGCAGCAGAATAAAAAGGCGGAGGAGAAAATCAAGGAGCTGCAGGATTTTATCTCACGCTTTTCCGCAAACAAGTCAAAGTCAAGGCAGGCTACAAGCCGCCGCAGGCTTCTGGACAAGCTGACTGTCGAGGAGCTTCCCGCTTCGAGCAGAAAGTACCCCTTTGTAGGCTTTACTCCCGACCGTGAGCTGGGAAAAGAGGTGCTTAAAGTTGACAGCGTGACTAAATCTGCTCTTGACGGCACGCAGCTTTTAAACAACGTAAGCTTTACCCTTGGCAGAACCGACAAGGTAGCAATTATCGGAGAATCAGAGCAGGCGATTACTGCGCTGTTTGAAATTTTAGCGGAGCGTTCTCAGCCTGATTCTGGAAGCATAAAGTGGGGAATTTCCACCTCACGCTCATATTTTCCAAAGGACAATTCGGAGTTTTTTGACGACTGCGATTTAACCATTGTCGAGTGGATAAGGCAATATTCAACCACGGAGGAAACAGAAACGTTTCTAAGAGGGTTTTTAGGAAAAATGCTCTTTTCTGGAGATGACATATACAAAAAGGTGAATGTGCTGTCGGGCGGAGAAAAGGTGCGCTGTATGTTTTCAAGAATGATGCTTTTTGGCTCTAACGTTTTGCTTTTGGATCAGCCGACAAACCATCTTGACCTTGAATCAATCACTGCGGTGAACAATGCGCTTAGAGATTTTAAGGGCGTAGTAATTTTTACAACGCACGACCACGAAATAATGCAGACGGCGGCTAACAGGATAATTGAAATTACAGACGACGGATGCATTGACAGAGCGGGAACCTATGAGGAATATCTCGATTGGAAAAAGAACAGAGAAGAGAGCTGACAAAAAATTCATATGAAAGGGAGTTTTTAGAGTGTTTAAAATAGCGGCGGTTTTCAGCAGCAACATGGTGCTGCAAAGGGAAAAGAATATTGAAATCTGGGGAGATGCCGACGACGGAGCGCTTATTAAGGTTGAGATTAACGGCAGCAGCGCCCAGACAAAGGCGGCTGACGGCAAATGGAAGATAATTTTGCCGCCGATGGAGGCAGGAGGACCCTATGAGATGGACATTTACTACATCATGGACATCGACGGCAGGCAGATAAAGGAATCCTTGCGCTTTTACAATGTAATGATAGGCGAGGTTTGGCTCTGCGGCGGTCAGTCCAATATGGAGCTTGAGCTTCAAAACTGTAAGGGCGGCAGGGACATTTTAAAGACGCTTACTCCTGACTGTCCGATTAGGTTTTACTACACAAGCAAATGCAAAATGGTTGACGAGGAGCTTTACAACGCTGAAAAAAGCTCAGGCTGGAGCGAAGCGGGAGAGCAGAGCAGTGCGGCATGGAGCGCAGTGGGATATTTCTTTGCAAAAAAGCTTGCTGAGGATTTAGGCGTCACAGTTGGTCTTATCGGCTGTAACTGGGGCGGCACTAGCGCAAGCGCATGGATGGACAGAAAGACCATTGCCGACTGCAAGGAAACGGTTTCCTACATAGAAGAGTACGATTTAGCGGTAAGAGGCAAGCCACAGGAGCTTCAGATAAGAGAATATGACGAATACGCTAAATATCAGCAGGAATGGTGGGAGCGCAGTCAAAAGGTTTACGAAAAGGAACCGAATTGCCCATGGGATAAGGTGCTTGAAATCTGCGGTGAAAGCAAATATCCTGGACCTATGAACTGCAAGAACGAATACCGTCCGAGCGGACTTTATGAAACAATGCTGATGAGAGTTTGCCCGTACACGCTTAGAGGCTTCTTGTATTATCAAGGCGAAAGCGACGACCACAAGCCGAACAGCTACTACAAGCTATTTACAAATTTAATCGGGCTCTGGAGAGAAAAGTGGGGCGACGATGAGCTGCCGTTTATAATGGTTCAGCTTCCGATGTTTAAGTACGAGCATGATCCCGACTACAAGCACTGGTGCCTCATAAGAGAAGCGCAGATGAAAGCCTTTAAGACCATAAAGAATACGGGAATTGCAGTTATAACCGACTGCGGAGAGTTTAACAACATTCACCCCGTTGACAAAGCGCCGGTAGGAAAGCGGCTTTGCTTACAGGCGGAAAGCTTGGTTTACGGAATGAAGGTTGATGCATTCGGTCCGATTTTTAAATCCTTAGTTTTTGTCGACGGCGGAATTTTGCTAAGCTTTGACCATGCCAAAAAGGGCTTCAAAATCAAGGGCGACAAAATCACAGGCTTTGAAATTGCAGGCGAAGACAAGCTTTTCAGACGTGCAAAGGCTGAAATAAGAGGCGACAGGATTTTCATAAGCGCAAAGCAGGTTGCCGAACCTAAATACGCAAGGTTTGACTGGTCAAACTGGGAGGTCGTGACGGTTTTCGGTAAAAACGGCATACCGCTTGCACCGTTCAGGACAGATACAGACTAAAAAGATGCACAAGTCTATAAAAAATGGACATTGAAAAATCCCCCTTTATGGTATAATAAAAACCATAAAAGGGGATTTTTTAGCGTCAGTACGCTCTAAAATCCATTGCTTTTGCCTTTGAGCCGAGAACCCTCTGCAAGCAGATGGCGAAGCGTTTGTTCATCGCCCTCAGCTATGCAGTCTCGGTAGCGTGAAAGCTCGTGAATTATGTTGTCAAGCTCGGCAGTTAGAGCCTCTCTGTTCATCAGAAAAAGCTGCGTCCACATATCAGGATTGAGCTTTGCAACTCTTGTCATATCCTTAAAGCTGCCTGCCGAAAAGCCCGCCTGCTTTTCAAGGGTAGGGCTTTTGACATATGCGCTTGAAACGACATGAACAAGCTGAGAGGTGAAGGCTATTATTTCGTCATGCTCCTTTGGTGTGGATTTAACACACTTGGAAAAGCCGATTTCCAGCGCAAGCTTTGAAATTTGCTCGACAAGCTCAGGGTTTGTATTTTCTGTAGGAGTAATTATAAAGCTTGCGGTTTCAAAAAGATTATCAACCGAATAGGCAAAGCCTGAAAACTCCCGCCCTGCCATAGGGTGACATCCCAAAAAACGCACGCCGCACTCGTTAAGCTCAGCTTCAACTGCGTCAACTATGCTCTGCTTGACGCCGCAGCAGTCAATCACTATACCGCCTTTTTTAAAAAAGCGGCGGTTTTCCAATATAAAATCCACAGTGGCTTTTGGATGCAGCGCAACAATAACAAGGTCGCAGCTTTCTAACCGCTCAGAGCTAATAGCTTCGTCAATAACCTCCTCGTCAAGCGCTTCCGCTATCGTCTTTTCCGATATATCTATGCCGTAGACTACATAGTCTGTATTTTTCTTTATCGCCTTAGCAAGCGAACCGCCGATAAGACCTAATCCTGCTATTGTTATTTTCATAGCTTTATCATTCCTTTCCAAGCCTTGTAAAGACAAAGCTAAAGTTCTTATTCATTATACCACACAAAAACCAAAAAGTCCAGTCTTTTTTTACAAACAAAACGCCGCCCGAACATCTCGTCCGTGCGGCGCCTTGCATGAAGTAAAAGAATATGAAAAAAATTATAAGAAGAAAGCTAGTTTGATGCAGCTGATTCAGCCTGCATTTTGACTATAGTAGTTGTAGTAATTGTCAAAATCGCCGAATCTGTCCGACTGAGTACTGTCGTCCTCGCTGCTTTCATCGTCAGAGGAGCTACTCGCTTCTCCAAGCGTAACCTCAATGTCAACTATGTTTCCATTTCTATATATGGAAACCGTTATAACATCTCCGGCATTGTATCCACTCTTAATTTCGTTAAATGCTTCTATCGTTTCAATGATTTCTCCCTGAATACCGACCACTATGTCGCCGACCTCTATGCCTGCGTCCTCAGCGGCTGAGCCTGTGTCAACGCTTCTTACGATAAAGCCTTGCGGCACATCGTAGTACTGCGCATAGAACGAGCTGATATTTTCACCGCTTATACCTAATGTAGGTCTGCCTGTGACATATCCGTATTCAATTAAATCATCTATTATAACCTTGGCATCGTCAATCGGAATCGCAAAGCCTAAGCCCTCGCCGTAGGTGCTCGAAACCTTAGCGGAGGTTATGCCGATTACCTGCCCGTAAGCGTTAATCAGCGGTCCACCTGAATTTCCTGAATTTATTGACGCATCGGTCTGGATAAAATTCATTGTTCTGTCGTCAATAGTCAAGGTTCTGTCTGTCGCCGAGATAATTCCCGAGGTTACAGTGTTCGCAAGGTCAAAGCCAAGCGGATTTCCTATGACTATCGCAATCTCTCCGACTTGAACCTCGCTTGAGGTTCCGAACTCTGCTGGAGTAAGCCCCGTCTTTTCAATCTTAAGCACCGCTAAATCAGTCTGCGTGTCAATTCCGATAAGCTCGGCTGTGATGTTTTCATCGCTGTTTTCGGTGGTTTCTGACTGGTTTTCTAAAATCTGCTCCGCAACGCTTTTCTCAGAATCGTCCGAGGAGGTGTCCTCTTCAGATTTTACACTGTCGGTGATGACAACCGATATAGCGGAAGCGTCCTCAACTACATGAGCGTTTGTGACAATATAGCCGTCCTTGCTCATTATAATTCCTGTTCCAGAAACCTGACTGCCGTCGGTAATGCAGGATATTCCCACAACCGAAGGTGAAAGCTTGGTTACAATGTCGGGAATACTCATAGCATCGTCAGGAGTTGAAAGCTGTTCGATTGTCGGCAGATTGTCGGTGTTTCTTGACGAAGCACCGTCCTCGCTGCTTGTGCTTGCCACAGCCTTGTTTGACGAAGCGGAGCTTGAATCGTTAAGCTCTATAGCCCGCCCTGTCACAAGAGTATAGCCCACCACTGAGCTTATTCCTAATGCTGTAATAAAGCATATTCCGAGTATCACATTTACAGCCCGTCTGCCCTTGCTTTTCTGCTTTTTGGGCTGGTATGAAAATTCATTCTGCCCTGCCTGCGAATAATCATAATCTGTATAGCTGTAGTAGCCGTTGACATTCTGAGGGTTTTGTGAATTATTCTGATAATTATGTTGAGTATACTCGGAATTTTTATCCGAATTATCTCTGTTGCTGTACATTTCTCTCAAGCCCCTCCAAAGTAGGCACGGATAAGATTTGTTTTAAAAACAAATGCCGTTTACGTTCATACAGTTCTCCGCAAAGCGGTTATCCGTCTTAAAAATTGCTGTTTCCTTTCTTTTGTCCTTTTTTTCTTTTCCGTATTTTGTCGTCTGTTTTTTTCTTTCTATATCTTATATTATACCTGTGAATGTGACAGTAATTTGATAGTTATTTATTGTCATTCTGAAAAAATCCAGCGTGATTTTGCACAAAAAATAAAAGCCCGAACAAGTCTTCGGGCTTATGCTTTACAGTATTTTTCGCTTCTTAAAAATGAGAATACATATAATCAGAACTATAATACTCACGATTATTATCATCGGATAGCCGTTTTCAAGCTCAGGCATATCCTTGAAATTCATGCCGTACCAGCTTGTGATTAACGTAAGCGGAAAGAATATCGTGGATATTACCGTTAAAAATCTCATGTTGTCGTTCTGCCGCTCGTCAACTAAAGACTGGTAGGCGTCACGAACCTGCTGGGCATAGTCTAAAAGGTAGCTCGTGCGGTCTTTTAGCCGCTCCGCTCTGTCCGCCGCCGTGCCAAAGTACTTAAGCTGCTTGCGGGCAAAGTATCTGTCCTCGTTCTCCTCAAGCTCCCACGCCATATCTGTGAGCTGATCGTAGTAGTTTCTCAAGGTGAGCAGCTGCTTGCGTACAGGCTGAAGCCTCGCCTGAAAATTTTCAGGCATTCCGCTTGTAGTTTCGTCCTCCATTTCCATAAGCTCACGCTCGTATCTGTCGAGAATCATAGCGTCGCCTGAAATAAATTCCACGATAAAATTATAAAAGAAACGCTCCTTGGTTTCTCCCTGATGGACTCTCTTGGCTCGTATTCGATTTATCATGCGCATTGCAAAGCCGCTGTCATCAATAAGTATAATGTACTTTGCGGTAATTACAAACGCCATGCGGTACGGATTTCCCAACACGTCCAAAAGCGGCGGTATCATCAGCGTGCCGTACAAGCACTCCTGCTGACTTTCCACCTTGCAGAAGCCTATATCCATAAGCGATATATCAAGCTCCGCATTGATTGACAAAGTGCTCAGCACGCTCTGACTTTCATCCTGACCGACTACAAACACCGCCGGTGCATCGGCTTCCAAAACAGACTGCATATCCGTTTCCTCCAGTCTGCTCCCCAACAGATAAACCATTCAAGGTCATCTCCTTCAATTTAAAGTATCCTATTTACATTTCTCCTTAGTCCTTAATTTGCACATGATTTAGTGTGCAGTAATATTAAAGGCATTTTGCCCTTATTGAACAAGCTTAACATAAATTTTTTTGCCGCAGCACGTGCGGTTTAGTTTAACGACTTCATAGTCGGGAACAGCAGAACGTCCCTTATCGCAGGCGAGTTTGTCAAAAGCATGACAAGTCTGTCAATTCCGTAGCCGATTCCGCCTGTAGGCGGCATTCCGATTTCAAGCGCACGAAGAAAATCCTCGTCAGTATGGTTTGCCTCCTCATCGCCCTGCTTAAGAGCTTCCTCCTGCTGTGCAAAGCGTTCACGCTGGTCAACAGGGTCGTTAAGCTCCGAATAAGCGTTGCAGATTTCCCATGTGTTTATAAACAGCTCAAAACGCTCAACATAGTCTGGGTTGTTAGGCTTTTTCTTTGTGAGCGGCGAAATTTCAACTGGGTGATCCATTATAAAGGTCGGCTGAATGAGGTGCTTTTCAACATACTCCTCAAAGAAAAGGTTGAGTATATCTCCCCGCTTATGCCGCTCCTCGTACTCGATATTATGCTCCCTTGCAAGCTGCTTAGCCTGCTCATCACTTTCTACAACCTCAAAGTCAACGCCGCCGTACTTTTTAACTGCGTCAACCATAGTCATTCTTTCAAACGGTTTACCGAAGTCTATTTCAATATCGCCGTAGGTGATAACAGTTGAGCCGCAGACCTCATGCGCAAGATAACGCAGCATATTTTCCGTAAGCTCCATCATGCCGTGATAATCGGTGTAAGCCTGATACAGCTCCATAAGCGTAAATTCAGGATTGTGACGTGCGTCAACTCCCTCATTCCTGAAAACTCTGCCAATTTCATAAACCCTTTCAAGTCCGCCGACAATAAGACGCTTAAGATAAAGCTCCAGTGAAATTCTCAGCTTAACGTCCTCATCGAGCGCATTGTAGTGCGTTTCAAACGGTCTTGCGTTAGCTCCTCCAGCGTTTGAAACCAGCATCGGAGTTTCAACCTCCATAAAGCCCTGCGAATCTAGGTACTTTCTTATCGAGGAAATAATTTTAGAACGCTTTACAAATGTATCCTTAACCTCACTGTTGCAGATTAAATCCACATACCTTTGACGGTATCTTACGTCCTGATCCTTAAGACCGTGCCACTTTTCAGGCAGCGGCAAAAGACTCTTTGACAGCAAGGTTATGCTTTTAGCGTGGATGGAAATCTCACCCATTCTTGTTCTGAAAACAAAGCCTGTTATTCCGACAATGTCGCCTATATCGCCCTTTTTGTAGCTGTCATACGCCTCCTTGCCGACCTCGTTCATTCTAAGATACACCTGTATCTTGCCTGACTTGTCATGCAAATCAAAAAAGCTTGCCTTGCCCATAAGTCTGCGTGACATAACTCGTCCCGCAATGCTCACCTCAAAGCGGTTTTGCTCCAAAAGCTCCTTTAGCTTCTCCTCGTCCTCGTCAGCCTGAGCAATGCACTCAGCTTCAAGAGCTTCAAAGCGTTCCATGGCGTCTAAAGCGTGAGCGGTGACGTCAAAGCTTGTAATTAAAAACGGATCTGAGCCTGAGCGTTTCATTTCCTCAAGCTTGTCAAGTCTTACCTGCCTAAGCTCGTTTATATCCTGCTGCTCATTTTCCTGTTCGCTTATTAATTCTTCGCTCATTTTTCAAACGTCCTTTCTTTTAAAAAAATTTACTTTGAAATTTCCAAAACCTCAAACTTAAGCAAGCCTGCTGGCGCTTCAACCTCAAAAACATCTCCCACCTTGTGCCTGAGCGCACCCTTTCCGATAGGTGAATCATCTGAAATCTTCCCGTTGTCAGGGTCTGATTCGGTTGAGCCTACTATCTGGAGCGTTTCGACATCGTCAAATTCCAGATCTCTGAGCTTCACAATCGAGCCGATTCCTATTTCGTCAATTGAAATATTTGTGTCGTCAACAACAACCGCATTTTCGATAATCAGCGAAAGCTCTGCGATTCTAGACTCTAAAATCGCTTGCTCGTTTTTCGCTTCGTCATACTCGGCGTTTTCCGAAAGGTCGCCGAAGGATCTTGCTTCCTTGAGCTTTTGCGCAACCTCCGCACGGCGCACAGTCAGCAGATACTCTAAATCCGCCTCAAGCTTCGCCTTTCTCTCTTTTGATACTGTATGTGCCATAGTTTAATTCTCTCCTTTATTATTTTTGCGGCTAATTCAGCCGTTTGACGCAATACAATTTTTATTATACAACCTATATATTTATTTGTCAATAAATATTTTGTAAAATTACTTTGCTTTGTTTTTAGCCCTTTAGCCTTGCGAGCTTTTCAGGTGAAATCACATAGTAAATTTCACCGTCATCTGAAAACGTGCCGATTAAATACTCCGCAAAGCTCTCCTCACTTAGCGACGGCGGCGGCAAAAGCTTGTCTGTACCCTTGACTGAACCGCTCACCTCGTCTACAAGCACAGCACACCTGTCGTACTTTTCCTCAAAGCCGCTTTGCTCGTCAAGCCTTGCCATAATAAAGCAGCTGTAATCGCTTACTCTACATTCGCCTATACCGAAACGCTTTGCGGCGTCAACGACTGGCATAACGTCGCCTTGAGAAAGCACCGTGCCTGGCATATAGTCAGGAAAGGCAGGTGCAGGCGTGATTTCAGCTGCTTTAGCCGCTTCGATTCTGATAACACTCTCAAATGAGCAGGCAAAGTGCACGCCTGCGGCTTTAAAGGTAAGAAAGTTTTTGGTTTCGTTATCAAAGTTCATAATCTCACTCCCACTCCTTAAGCTTTTGCTTTATTGCCGCCGCAATACCGTCAAGCGAGCATTGTCTGCACACCGCTCCCATATCGTAAGCCGCCTTTGGCATACCGTAAACCAGAGAGCTTTTCTCGTCCTGCCCTATAGTGTACGCTCCCGCTTTCCTCAGCGCAAGCAGTCCCTTTGCGCCGTCGCTGCCCATTCCCGTGAGCAGAACCGCTATTATTTTTGTGTGCTCAAGCTCCGCCGCCGACAGAAAAAGCGCGTCCACAGACGGACAATGTCCCGATATTTTTTCGCCGCTCTCGGAAAGCGCAAAATATCCCGTGTCGTTGCTTACGATTCTAAGATGCTTTGCACCCTGTGCAATAACTGCGCTTCCGCTCTTAAGACGCATGGCGTTTCTCGCTTCAGCTATTTCAATAGCCGCTTCGCTCTTCAATCTATTTGCAAACATTTCAGTATAGTCCTGCGGAAGATGCAGGCAGACCGCTGTCGGCGGCATATCAGGTGTAAAGTCCTTTAAAAGCATCGGGAGCGCATCGGTGCTCCCTGCCGAGCCGCCTATCAATATAAGCCTGTCGCCCTTGGTTTTCTTTTTCGTCCTCTTAAGCTCATAAAGCTTTCCCTCACAGCTTATCTGCCTTAGATTGAGCGCATTGTTCATCGCTTTTGAAAGCGCAAGCTTAAAGCTGTCATAGCCGTTGCCGCTGTTTTTCGGCTTCATAAGAAAATCCGCCGCTCCCGCCTTAAGCACAGCGTTCGCTTTAGCTCTGTTTGACGAATAAACTATCACAGGTACAGCGTACTGAGGTATAATCTGCCTCAAAAAGCCTGCCGCATCATGTGATGAAAGCTCTCCGCTAAGAAGTATGACGTCAGGCTTGTCCTTGCCGATAAATTCCGCCGCAGAGCGAGCGTCGCTTACCGTCCTGCAAAGCTCAAAGCCTGCCGCCGAATTAACTACGCTTCCGACAAGCTGTGCGAAAAGCTCGTTGTCGTCCACTATAAGAGTCTTTCTATTCATGCGTTTCACCCTCTCCCTTAAGCTTTCTGTAAACCGCCGCTCTTTCACGCACAAACGGGCAGTCGTCAGGCATGGCTTCGGCGTGTCCTATATAAAGGTAGCCGCCGGGCTTAAGCGCATTGCTGAACCTTTTCAAAAGCTGAGATTTTGTAGGATTGTCAAAGTATATCATCACATTCCTGCAAATAATAAGGTCAAACTTCTTTTTAAAAGTAATCGGCTCCATCAGATTGTGATATTTAAAAACCACCTGCGAGCGAAGCTTGTCGGTGACGGTATATAATCCGTTTTTCTCAGTAAAATATTTTCTTACCCAGCTTTCAGGAAGCGAGGAAAGAACGTTTTTTGAATAGATTCCTTTTTTTGCCGCTATCAGCGCATTCTGTGAAATATCAGTAGCAAGCAGCCGCTTGTCCCACTCCTGATGTCTGCTGCCAAAATATTCCTCCATACATATAGCGAAGGTGTACGCTTCGTTTCCAAAAGAACAGCCTGCGCTCCAAACGCATATTTCATTATTATCTATCGTTTTTTCAAGCTGTGGGAGAAAGACCTGTGAAAAATGCTCGTAATGCTCCTGTTCCCTGAAAAAGTATGTATAGTTAGTCGTAAGGCGGTTGATAATGTTAGCCGCTTCAACCGAATATCCGCTTGAATAGACGGTATTGAGGTACTCTGAAAAGCTTTCAAAGCCGCAGTCTATTACATAATTGTAAAGGCGGCTCTCAACCATAGCCTTTCTTCCCTCAAGATTAAGTCCATAGCGTTCCTTTATAAATGCGGCAAGCGAGGAAAAATCATCATCGCTCATTCTTCCAAGCCTTTTATTCAAAAGCGAGGAAATATCCTGAAGCTTATCGAATGTTTCCATATTCTAAACCTCAATTCTTAAAATTTCCTCTGAATCAAGAAGCGTTATTGAATTATCCTTGTCCTTTATGACGCCGTAAGCCAAAGAATCTTCGGGGAACTCTATGTAATTTTCATCGCCGCAGATAACGCTTGTAAGAACCTCCTCAACCCTCACAGCGGCTGTTCCAGACGCATTTTCAACAATCAGCAGGCAGCTTCTTTCGCCATAATCAGCCTTTTCAAAGCCCAGTCTGACAGACAAATCTATCACTGGAATAACATCTCCCATAAGATTTATCACTCCGCTTATACATTTAGGAAGTGAGGGGACAAAGGTTATTTTGCTTTTGGTGTTTATCTCTTTTAAAACGTCCGTTTTAAAAGCGTAAAGCTTTTTATCGCAGCGAAATGTCACCGCAGTAAAATCAGTCATAGCTTACTCTCCGTCCTTTAAAATTTCATTTGTGTCCAAAACCAGTACTATGCTTCCATCGCCTAAAATGCTTGTCCCTGCAAAGCCTGCGCCCTTTAGTCCAAGCGAAGCGAGAATAGGCGAAAACGGCTTTATTACAATTTGCATAGCCTCCGTCACATCGTCTGCAAACAACGCCGCTTCTCCCTTTGCGGTCTGACAAATGAGCATTATTCCCTCGTCAAGCTCCTCAACCGCACCTGAAAGTGAAAATATTTCAGAGAGCCTTATAACTCTAAGCAGCTTTCCACCGCCTGACGGCATTACAGCTTCATGTCCGTCTGGTGAAATAACTATCTGCTCCTTTTTCGCTCTGAAAACCTCCGTAAGGTATGTGACGGGCAAAGCGTATTCCTGTCCGCAGAGCATTAACCCCATGCAGTCGCTGATTGAGAGCGACATCGGCACTCTGATGGTAAACACCGAACCTTCTCCGAAAACCGAATCAACCGCTAGCGAGCCGCCTAGCTTCTCAAGGTTTTTCTTAACCACGTCCATTCCGACCCCTCGTCCGGAATATTCAGTCACCGTCTTGTTTGTCGTAAAGCCTGGAGCTAAAATAAAGTCGAAAATCTCCTTTTCAGTGTACTCGCTGTCAGGCTTGGTGAGAAGTCCTCTCTGCCTTGCCTTTTCAAGAATTTCAGCCGAATTCATGCCCGCTCCGTTGTCCGCAACCTTGACAATAACGTCGCTTGCGTCGTAATATGCCGAAAGCGTTACAAGCGGCAGCTCTGTTTTGTTTGCCGCCTCACGCTCCTGCGGAGCTTCTATCCCGTGGTCAATTGCGTTTCTGACAAGGTGCATAAGCGGATCGCCCAGCATATCGGAAACCGGCTTGTCCACCTCTGTTTCTTCGCCCTCAAAGACAAGCCTGACGTTCTTTTTGAGCGTCTTGTTCATATCTCTTACCACTCTGTTCATCTTTGAAAAAGCTCCGCTTATCGGCACCATTCGCACCGACATAACCATATCCTGAAGCTCGTCCGTAAGCTTTTTTAGCTCTCTTGCCGACTTGTCAAAGTTCGGTATGTTATTTCTGTATGGAATCAGATCAGGGCTGTGCAGTACCTCCGATTCGGCTATTACAATTTCCTGCGAAAGCCGCATAAGCCTGTCCAGCTTTTCAAGCTTGACGGAAATTATAGCATTTGCACCGCTTTCACCCGATTTTTTGCTTTCGCTCTGCTTAACCTGCTGCTGTGAAGTTTCCTTGCTTTGCTCCTTTTCATTAGACTGCACAAGCTGCGGATTGTCAACCTGCGGCAGAACCTCCTGTGCGTCCATAACGTCAATCGCATTCTTTATTTTTTCCAGAGTAGCAAGCGGATTATCGGTTTTAAGCTTTATAATAAAGCCGTATGCCGCTATTTGCTCTCCTGCCGCATCATCGTCAAGGTTCTTTGGCAGAGTAGCCATAAGCGTTTCATTTTTAAGCTGTCCCAAAAGCGTCATCGCTCTTAGCTCTGGCATAAGGCAGCTCTCAACAAAGTCCACCTTAAACACGGCTGTTTTGTCATCGTCATCCTTAGAAAAAATATCGTTTGCGTTGTAGCCGTCACTGCCGCTTTCGTTTTGAGCTGCGGGCTTGCCCTTCATTATATCTGCAAAGGCTTCAACGGCTGAAATTTTATCGCTGAAATCCGAAAGAGGAACACTCTCGTCAGTGAGGCTTTCTATCTCGCCCTTAAGGCTGTCAGAGCCGTCATACAAAAGCTCAAACAACCGCTCCTTGTCATAGCTTATACTCGGATTGTCGCGGATAAGCGAAAACAAATCCTCAAGTGAGTGAGCAAGCTTAGATATGCTCTGAAGTCCCATCATAGAGGCTGAACCCTTGACGGTGTGCATTATTCTGAAAATTTCGCCTATATCGTTGGCACTCAAACCCTCCTGCTCGGCAGCTATAAGTCTGTCGTCAAGCTTTTCAAGCAAATCGCTTGTTTCAAAAACGAACACATCCAGCATAGCCGACATTGACGAATCAAATTTAGGCATTTTAATTCCTCCGTTTACTCGAACATTACATATCCCTCTCGCAGGCACAGACTGCGGACGTCCTCATACGGCATGTATTTAAGCTTGTGGCAGGTCTGCTTCTCACTGACAGTGTAAACCCACAGCGTGCAGGTGTGGTTTATAAGCTGAATGGGATTTCTTGTAATTCTCATTTTGCTTATATTTTGCTTCGGGAAAAGCAGCTTGTGAAATTTATAGCCCTTGCAGTAGTTAAGCACACAGCCCTTGTCGCTGAAGCCTACCGAAGTGTTAAACGCCGCCGCCGTCTTTACCACCACCAGCCATATAAGCGGCACTGCCGCAATTACAATAAGCGAATTTAAATCAGCAAAGCGATCCGCAAAAAAGTATTGAAGCACTTTTATAGCCACAGGTGGAATCGCACAGAAAATCACAGGGAAAAATACAAATCTTGGTACGTCCTTGCCTGAGGTTCTCACCTCTGGCTTAGGCTTAGGCAAATCGGGAACCAAAAGCTTAAGCGAAGCGTTCATCTGCTGGTATGTCGTTATAGGAATCAGCGCTGAAATTTCCCTGCGCCGCTTTCCGTAACCCGTGCAGTCGAGCGTTACCGAGCAAATTTTAAATATCTTCATAAGCAGCGTCTGCGTTATATCGTAATAGTTCACCATCGAGTGGTTGATAATGTGCCTCCGCTTTATCATAACTCCGCTTTTAACCAGAAGCTGATTGTCGGTTCTCGCAACGGTAAAGGACCAGTGCCGTGAAAGCGTTGCGAGAAAGGATATAACCCAACCTGCTATTACAATTCCAGCCACAACCAATATCGCTCTTGGAATTGTTTTTGAAATATTTAAAAACTGACTGTCAACAGCAGTAATACCATCGTTCACACGCTGTATAACCTGTTGTTCCGTTTCAAAGCCGACTATTTTGTACGCTTCAAACATAAAGGTAGCAAACAGGATCATTCCAGAAAGTATCGAAGTAAACAGCAGTGAAAACACCATAAGATGACTCTTTTTCGGCGAGAAGCTGACCTTAGGCTTGTCGTCGGAAAGCGTGGTTAGAAAATCGTACAGCACATCGGCGTTTTTCTGTGACATTACCAGTTTTATATCCTCATCGGTTACAGTTTGAGCATTGGTTTCAATGTAAATTGTGTGCGCCTTGAACAGGCGATTATACCAGCTCTGACAAAATGACACGGTAGTCATTTCGGAAAAGAAAACCTTGGTCTTGACTATTCCGAAAAGTCCTGTATAAGCGACTATACCGTCGTTTTCAATGTTAAACCTTACAAAAGCCCAGCGCAGAACGGCAATTGCGAAAATGCCCGTTATCGCAAGAATATCCACCCAGTTTGTCTTTATCCAGCTTTGAAAATCGAATCTTGAAGCTATCAGGTATTTTGAAAGAGGAATCAAAAGCAGCCAGAGGTTTCGAGAGGTGTAGTCTATAAGCTTTAAAGGATGCTGTCTGTGACGAAAAAATCGTCTGACAGCGTTTGTTTTTTCACTCATTTGCCCCGTCCTCTCTCTGCGTGATAAGCTTGTTTAGCGAATCAACAAAGCTTAGCACATCTTTTTTTCTCATAAAGCAAAGTATCAGTCTTGAGCCAAGCGCATTTATCACCACAAAGTTAAAGCCTGTAACGCTTCCTAGCGGCGTTATCATTGACGAAACCGATTTTATCGAGCTTATCGGCATATAGTCGTTTTTGTAGGTGAAAAAGCCGCCTGCCACCGCCACCTCGTTGTTTGTAAGCACAACCTTTGCGTGAATAAAATAATGAGGTATAACGGCTATCGCAACAATAAGAATTAAAAACCAGATAACAGCCGATATAATCCACAATACTTCATCAGAAAGCATTGTTACATAACGGTACAAAAGAATATTCAACGCCGCTCCTATCACTGCAAGCAGCAGATAAAACGTAAGCATCGCCCTTTTCGCAGGCAGGTATTTTTTCAATGCTCCTTCTCCTTATCTTTTTTCTATGTTTTATTCAGATAACCGCCTGTGCGTGACGAGTTACATGACAGCCGACATTGACCGCAACAGGCAGACCTGCAATATGCGTTGGGGCTTGCTCTATATTTACCGCAAGGCAGGTCTGCGTGCCGCCGAAGCCCTGTGGACCTATCCCTAAACGATTGATACTCTCAAGCATTTTCTGCTCTAAAGCAGCATACCTCGGACTGGAATTTCTGAGCGAAACGCTGCGGCAGAGCGCTCTCTTTGCAAGCAGCGCACAGCCCTCAAAATTGCCGCCTATTCCCACTCCGATTACAATCGGCGGACACGGATTAGAACCAGCCTGTGCGCAGACGTCAGTTACAAAAGCTATAATTTCATCCTCTGTAACAGACGGCGTCATCATCCTAAGCTGCGACATATTTTCACTGCCAAAGCCTTTAGGTGCCGCCATAACGCTCACCTTATCGCCGCTGACAATCCGCATATGTATCAAAGCAGGTGTATTGTCGTTGGCGTTCACTCGCTCAAGCGGATCGCTCACTATAGATTTTCTAAGCAGCCCATCAGTGTAGCCTAAAGCCACACCCTTGTTTACAGCTTCGTACAAATCGCCGCCTGTAAAATGCACGTCCTGACCTATATCCAGGAAAATCACAGCCATTCCCGTGTCCTGACAAATCGGCAGGCTTTCATTTTCTGCAGCCTTTAAATTATCCAGAATATCCTCAAAAACCGCCTTGCCCACAGCCGATTCTTCTTTAAGCGCACCGCATTTTATGCACTCGCACATATCGTCAGGCAGCAGCATATTCGCTTTTATACAAAGCTCCTTTACCGTTTCCGTTACCCTTGAAACGTCAATTTCTCTTACACTACTCATCTCAATTTATCCTTTACCGTTTTTCCTCCGATAATCACAAGTTTAGGATCGCTCATTATTTCAAACGGCGAACCGTCGAACACGCACAGATCCGCTCTTTTTCCGACCTCAACCGAGCCTGCAATATCGTCAATCCCTCCTGCCTCTGCGGCGTTTATCGTAACCGCTTCAAGAGCCGCTTGAAAGCTTAATCCATGCTTCATCGCAATCCCGACCGTTATCGGCAGGTACTCAATCGGAGTTTCGCTGTGGTCTGTGCATATGCAGATTTTAACTCCGCTTTCACTCAGAACCGCTGCATTTTTCGGAGTGATATTTAAAAGCTCAGGCTTGCAGGCGTCGCAGATGATCGGACCTATCACGGCGGTGACATTTTCCTTTGCAAGCTCATCGGCAATAAGATGCCCGTCCGTGCAGTGTATAAGCACGCAGTCAAGCGAAAATTCCTTGCTTATCCTTATCGCAGTGAAAATATCGTCCGCACGGTGACAGTGAAAGTGCGCTTTTATCTCGCCGTTCAAAAGCGGCATAAGCGCTTCGCTTTTGAGATCCGTTTCAGGCATTTCATCATCTGCGGAGGAATGTTCCTTGTCGGACATATACCGCTTTGCCTTTGCAAGAGCTTCTCTTATAATCGCCGCCGTCGCCATTCTCGTGCAGGGCGTTTCATCTCGGTTTAGGTATGTCATCTTAGGATTTTCACCCAGAGCGAATTTTATACCTGCCCGCCGATAAATCATATCGTCAATTCTTTTTCCAAGCGTTGAAACGGCGATAATATCTCCTGCGACAGGATTCATTGAACCGGGTGAAATCAGCACTGATGTGATTCCCACCTCACGAGCCTTTTTAAAGCTCTCGTCAAACGGATTCACAGCATCCATAACTCTCAGCTGTGCCGAGCAGGGCTGAGATTCCTCGTTAAAATCCTCGCTCTCTATTCCCACTCCGTTTGTCGTAAGTCCTAAATGCGTGTGAGCGTCTATAAAACCAGGGTAAAGCGCAAAGCCCTTAGCGTCAATATCGCCGCTTTCTGCTGCCGTTTCTCCCTCGCTTACGGCGGTGATTTTGCCGTTTTTGATTTCAACCCAGCCGTTTTCAATCACTTGCCGCAATTCGTTCAGCGTATATATTTTTGCATTGTATATCTTCATAATATTTATGTTAAATCTCCTTAATTCGTTCCTGTGCTTCCAAAACCGCCTGAACCTCTCTGCGTTTCGTCAAGCTCGTCTGCTTCGACAATTTCAGGCGTCACAATCGGCGTAACCACAAGCTGCGCTACACGCTCGCCGTCATTCACCGTAAAATCAAAAGATGAGCTGTTGTGAAGCGGAATAAAAATCTCTCCTCGGTAGTCTAAATCCACCACTCCGACACAGTTTGCAGGAGCGATACCATGCTTTGCCGCAAGAGATGAGCGTGCGTAAATAAGCAGCACATAGCCGCTTTCAGCGTCAAGCGACACGCAAATTCCAGTCGGAATTTTCTCCGTCTGTCCCTTTGCTATAGTTATCGGCTCGTCAACACAGGCGAACAAATCAAAGCCGGCACTGTCAGCCGTCATTCGTTTAGGAAGCTGCGCCGATTCTCTAAGCCTTTTTACTCTTAGATCCATTGCCTTCAATCCTTTCCGTTCTTTAGCCCACGATAATACAAGCCTCTTGTAACACACCTGCTTTCAACAGGCTTGCCGCTCTTAAAAGCGTCAATCACAGTCGCTGTCTGCGCTTTGTTTTCGTCAAAAAAGTGTAGCTCAAAAAAATCCACAGTAAAATCACCCTGTTTGTCGCTTATGCTCAACAAATCGCTGTTTAAAATCTCAACGTATCCAAGCTGCTTTGAGCATCTGACTTTAAAAGTGCGACCGGTACGGTCAAAAAGCTCTCCCTTGCAATTTTTACAGCTATCGCCGTGCAGAGTGTACAGCGGACAGTTTATATTTAGCATAAGCGGCAGTCTGCCGTATGCGAAAGCTCCAGTCTGACAGTCAGCTTCAATTTTGTTAATCTGTTCAGCCTTAAGCTCCGCCGACAAAACTGCATCCTTTGCACCAAGAGCGTTAATCACCTTAAGCGCATATGAATTTGTGATGTTCTGTCTTATCGAAGCGTGAGCGCAAAGCGAAAGAGTGTGTGCCATTTCAAGCTGTGCAATGCCGTGACAGAGAATGCGATTTATCCCTAAAGCGTGCGCCTCTTCAAGCAGCTTAAAATCTCTTTTCTCGTCAAGAGAAAACTGCGGCATAGAAATCCCCAGCTTATCTTTATCAAAACGTTCGCAGGCATATTTTATCAGCCCTATATCAGGCGGCAAAAAGCAAAGCTCAACTGATTTACTTTCAAGCACCGCTTCAAGCTGTTTGGAATTTGAAATTACAGCTCTTAGCGCAGGTCTTTTGACAGGCGCTCTTTTTTCTTTTCTCTTATTAAGCTCAAGAGAATCAAGTGCATTATCATCGAAGGGTATTTTATGAGTGAAAAAATCTCTGCGCTTTTGCGCCATCTGCTCCGTAAGGCTTCGCCGTGCGGCATTCAATTGAGCAGAGCTTACAAAAAGCCCCTCGTCAATTTCAAGCTCGCCGTTGCCGTACTCAAAAAATGTATCGCCCAGCTTTGACAGCGCTTTTTCAACAAAAATCTCATCGCAGGGCTTGCTTTTTGAAGCATCAGGCACTTCTCCTGTATATTCTGCGCAAAGTCCGTTTTCGTCACAGCATTTAACTTTTAAAGGCTCGCCCTTTTTTATCGAAACAAAAAAATCAAGCCGTGAAAGCTTATGCTCATGCCTGTAAAGCTCATGGATTTTAGGATTTGCCGCAGCTGATTTTACAGCGTCCTCCTCAGTGCGCCTGCCGAACATACAGCGTCCTCTTTCGCCTTTGTAATAGCCGTCAGTAAAGCCGCCCCTTGAAAAGACGTCCTCAAGCAGCTCCCTGTCAAAAGCTTCGCCGCAAAGTGCACATTTTGCGCTGTAAGCTGTCAGTGCGGCATATTCGGGACGCTTCATGCGCCCCTCGATTTTCATCGAGCCTACTCCCATTTCCTCAAGCTTCGGCAAATGCTCAAGCAGGCTCATATCCTTAAGCGAAAGCGCGTAATCGCCGCATCCTTTTTCAATCGACCAAGGCAGGCGGCAGGGCTGTGCGCAAAGTCCTTGGTTTGCGCTTCTTGAGCCGATAATCGCACTCATAAGGCACTGCCCTGAAACGGACATACACTGCGCTCCATGTACAAACGCTTCTGTTTCAATTCCTATTTTCTCTGCGTGACGGTAAAGAGCGGCAATGCATCCGCCGTCAAGCTCCCTTGCAAGCACGACCTGCGAAAAGCACAGCTTTTTCACAGCGTCAAGTCCAAGCTCAGTATGAATCGTCATCTGTGTAGAAGCGTGAAGCCTAAGCTTCGGACAGCAAGACCTTACGATACTTGCCACCGCCAGATCCTGCACAATTACAGCGTCAATCCCCACTCTGCACAAAAGCTTAAGCGTCAAAGCACATTCGTAAACCTGCGAATCGAACAAAAGCGTGTTCACCGCCGCATAGACCTTAACGCCTCACTCGTGACAGAAGCTGACAGCCTGTTCAAGCTCACTTTCATCGAAGTTCTCCGCCGCCGCTCTTGCGCTGAATTGCTTAAGTCCTAAATACACAGCGTCTGCTCCGCTTCTGACAGCGGCATAAAGATGCTCTGAGGAAGCTGCGGGAGATAAAATCTGCGCCATGCTATTTCTTGTTCTTATCAAGTCTTGAAGCTATCGGAGAGGACTTTTTCAGCTCATCTGTACCTAAAGCCTTTGTAATTCCTCCCATCACCATCTGTTCAGCGGTGCTGCCCTCTTCCTCAAAGCTCTTTCTTAACCTGATTTCACTTTCAAGCTGTCTGACTTTCTCTTTGAGCTGCTCGTTTTCCTTTTGAAGCTTTTCCGCTTTCGCACGACTCTCACTTGCGTCCTCCGCATAGGCGCTTATCTGCGTTCTGATGTTGTATTCCGTCTCCTTGTTTTTGATAAGTTCATCAACACATTCAAGTGAAATAATCGCCGCCGCATCCTGAAGTGAAAGAGTTTTTTTCTGCGTCTTAAGGTGAGCCATCCGCTCATTAAGCATATTCGCTAAACGTTCGGTATATTCATCAGCTTCATCTGTAAGCATAGGATAGCTTCTGCCGTAAATATTTACAGTTACCTCTTTTTTCATATTGGTTTCAACCTCCTTAAGTTTTTTTCCTTATTCGCAATAAGTATCCTTCTACTCTTATTATACAACATTTTTATCAAATTGTAAAGACCCTTTGAGCAAAAAAATAAAAAGGCAAGCATACTGTTTTTTTGTGAAATTCATAAAAAAATTATTGACAAAGGCGTTCTCTTATTGTATAATATATATAAGTGCCGAACTAGGGCGTATTGACACTATCGCTCAACGCTTGTCTTACAGGTCTCTTTTCCGTATTTACTGCGTTAAAAATTCTTGACATACGTCAGTATGCCTGCGAATTTTTGCCTTGAAATACGAAAAATATACCTGCAATCCAAACATTTCGGATAGTGTCAACACACCCTAGCATCGGCAAAATGAAATTTATGGAGGTACTAAAATGGCTCAAAGCAGACTTATAGGCGATTATCCCGTTATCGGAATACGCCCGACTATCGATGGAAGAAGAGGCTATCTCAAGGTGCGTGAATCACTAGAGGATCAGACAATGAATATGGCAAAGGCGGCGGCTAAGCTGTTTGAGGAGAATATCCGCTATTCAAACGGCGAGCCTGTCAAGGTGGTTATCGCAGATACCACAATAGGCAGAGTTGCCGAAGCGGCTGCCTGTGCGGATAAATTCAAAAAGTGCGGAGTGGACATTACCCTGACGGTAACGCCCTGCTGGTGCTATGGTGCGGAAACTATGGACATGGATCCTATGACGATTAAAGGCGTCTGGGGTTTTAACGGCACGGAGCGTCCAGGAGCTGTTTATCTTGCTTCTGTGCTGGCAACTCACGCTCAGAAGGGCTTGCCTGCGTTTGGAATTTACGGTCATGATGTTCAAGACGCTGACGACACCTCAATCCCAGATGATGTTAAAGAAAAGCTGCTTAGATTTGCACGCTGCGCAGTAGCGGCGGCGACTATGAGAGGCAAGAGCTACTTGCAGATTGGTTCCGTTACAATGGGAATCGGCGGCTCTATTATCAGCCCTGAATTTATCGAGGAATATCTCGGAATGAGAGTTGAATCGGTGGACGAGGTTGAAATTATCAGGCGAATGAGCGAGGGTATTTATGACGAGGAGGAGTTTAAAAAGGCTCTTGAATGGACAAAGAAATACTGCATAGAGGGCTTTGACAAGAACCCGCCTGAGATTCAGAAGAGCCGCGAGGTTAAGGACGAGCAGTGGGAATTTGTCGTTAAGATGATGTGCATTATAAAGGATCTGATGAACGGCAATGATAATCTTCCTGAAGGACGTGAGGAGGAGGCTGTCGGTCACAACGCTATAGCGGCAGGCTTCCAGGGACAGCGGCAGTGGACGGACTTTTATCCTAACTGCGATTTCCCTGAAGCGCTGCTCAATACCACATTTGACTGGAACGGTGCAAGAGAGCCGTATATACTTGCTACTGAAAACGATGTGCTTAACGGTCTGGGAATGTTGTTTATGAAGCTGCTGACAAACCGTGCGCAGATTTTCGCCGATGTTCGCACCTACTGGTCGCCTGAATCGGTTAAGAAAGCTACTGGCTATGAGGTTACAGGTAAGGCAAAGGAAGCAGGCGGATTTATTCACCTTATAAATTCAGGAGCGGCGTGCCTTGACGCAAACGGCGGCGCAAAGGACGAAAACGGCAATAGCGTCATGAAGCAGTGGTTTGACGTGACAAAAGAGGATCAGGAATCCATCATGAGCAAGACGACATGGAATCCTGCGGATTTAGGGTATTTTAGAGGTGGCGGCTATTCCTCGCGCTATGTAACCGACTGCGAGATGCCTGTAACGATGATTCGCCTTAATCTGGTAAAGGGCTTAGGACCTGTTCTGCAAATCGCTGAGGGCTGGACGGTTCAGCTTCCCGATGAGGTGACCGACGTGCTTTGGAAGAGAACCGACTACACATGGCCCTGCACATGGTTTACTCCGAGAGTAACGGGTAAGGGAGCTTTCGCAAGCGCATACGACGTAATGAACAACTGGGGAGCAAACCACGGCGCAATCAGCTACGGTCATATCGGAGCGGATCTTATCACCCTCTGCTCGATTTTAAGAATACCAGTAGCTATGCATAATGTGCCTGAGGAAAAGATTTTCCGTCCTGCCGCATGGAACGCCTTCGGTATGGACAAGGAAGGTCAGGACTTCAGAGCCTGCAAGGCTTACGGACCTATGTATAAAAATATAAGATAACTATTATATCGGCGGCGGAGGCTCTTGCTCTGAAGGCTTCCGCTTCGCCAAAATTCACTTATTTGGCGGTGGAAAAATGAAAAAAGTTTTAGCTATAGATTTTGGTGCATCCTCTGGGCGTGCGGTTCTGGGAGAATTTGACGGAAAGAAAATCTCCATGACGGAGCTTCATCGCTTTTCTAACGACCCTGTATTTCTGGGCGGCACTCTTTACTGGGACGTGCTGCGGCTTTTTCACGAGATAAAGCAGAGTCTTATCAGGGTAAAGCCCTTTGACGTTGAGAGCGTTGCGATAGACACGTGGGGAGTAGACTTTGGATTAGTTGACGCAGACGGCAGACTGCTTGAAAATCCCGTGCATTACCGTGACAGCCGCACAAGCGGCATGCTTGACGAGGCTTTTAAGCTTATAGACAAGCAGCGATTTTATGAAATCACGGGAAATCAGTTTATGGAGATAAACACAGCGTTTCAGCTGTTAAGCCTTGTGAAAAACCGTCCTGATTTGCTTGAGCGTGCAGACAAGCTTGTAATGATGCCGGATCTGTTCAGCTTCCTGTTAAGCGGCAAAATTGTCAGCGAGCGTTCTATCGCTTCAACCACACAGCTTTTTGATGCAAATAAAAGGAATTGGTCGGACGAGGTTATTTCCGCATTGGGGATTAAGTCTTCGCTCATGCCTGAAATTGTAAAGAGCGGCAGCGTTATCGGCAAGCTATCCGATTCGATTTGTAAAGAGCTTGATATGCAGCCGATTGACGTCATCAGCGTCTGCGGTCACGACACACAGTCTGCGCTTGCCGCCTGCCCCGCTGAGGAAAAGGACTTTATCTTTCTTTCAAGCGGCACATGGAGCTTGTTCGGAACAGAGCTTGACAAGCCGATAATCAACGAGGATTCGTTCAGACTCAACGTCACAAACGAGCTGGGCGTTGAGGATAAAACCTCGTTTTTAAAGAACATTATCGGTCTGTGGCTGATTCAGGAAAGCCGCAGACAGTGGCTGAGAGAGGGCAGGGAGTACAGCTTTATGAAGCTTGAGGAGATGGCTAGGAACGCTTCTGAATTTAAGTGCTTTATCGACCCTGATTCTCCTGAATTTACGCATGCGGGGAATATTCCTGAGAGAATTAAGAAATACTGTGAGCGTACAGATCAGCCGATACCGCAGTCTGACGGCGAGATAATGCGCTGTATTTACGAAAGCTTGGCTCTTAAATACCGCACGGCTAAGGGAGAGCTTGAGCAAAGCACTGGAAAGCAGTTTGACAAAATTTATATGTTCGGCGGCGGCACAAAGGACAAGCTTTTGTCGCAGCTTACCGCAAACGCCTGCGGCTGTGAGGTGACAAGCGGGCCTGTCGAGGCTACTGCGCTTGGAAATATCGGCGTTCAGCTTATGGCGTTGGGAGAAATCTCCTCGCTTTCACAGCTGCGTGAAATTGTCCGCACAAGCGAAAAGCTTTACAGCTTTGAACCGACCGATTGCTCCGCCTGGAACGACGCATATAAAAAATATCTGGAGGTAGTGAAAAATGCTTAATAATATTCCCGCAATCATCTCTCCCGAGCTGCTCAAGACGCTCTGCGAGATGGGACATTCGGACAGAATTGTAATTGCAGATGGAAATTTTCCCTGCGAAAGCATAGGCAAAAACGCTAAGGTTATCCGCTGCGACGGTCACGGCGTGCCTGAAATTTTAGACGCAGTATTAAAGCTTATGCCGCTTGACACCTATGTTGAAAAGCCCGTTAGCCTTATGCAGGTTATGCCAGGAGATACCGCTGAAACTCCGATCTGGGACGAGTACAAAAGAATAGCTTCAAAATATGACGAGCGTGGAGCGGCGGCTTTCGGCGAGGTTGAACGCTTTGAGTTTTACGAGCAGGCAAAGACCGCATATGCAATTGTAGCTACAGGTGAAACCGCCGTTTACGCAAACATTATGCTTCAAAAGGGCGTTGTTACAAATGCGATTTGATAAATTTTAGACGAAAGGAATTGAACAGAAATGTATGAGGATATAAAGAATAAAATGGTTGAGGTCTGCCATAAAATGTGGCAGAAGGGCTGGGTTGCGGCTAACGATGGTAACGTCACCGTAAAGGTCGCTGAAGGCAGATACCTTGCGACTCAGACAGGAGTGAGCAAGGCGGAGATTACTCCCGACAAAATCGGTCTTATAGATGACGACTTTAACATAATCGAAGCGGCGGAGGGCTTTCGCCCGTCCTCTGAGGTCAAAATGCACCTGAAATGCTATCACGACCGCCCTGATGTAGGCTCTGTGGTTCACGCTCACCCACCTGTAGCGACTGGCTTTGCCTGCGCTCATCAGTCTATTGACGACTACTGCATGATTGAAACGGTAATTGCGGTAGGCTCAGTTCCGCTTACTCCATACGGAACTCCGTCAACCTACGAGGTTCCCGATGCAATAGAACCGTATTTGCAGGAGCATGACGTTATGCTGCTTGAGAACCATGGTGCGCTCACTGTAGGAGCGGATTTGACTACAGCCTATTACCGTATGGAAACGCTCGAGCTTCAGGCTCAGATTTCGCTTGTCGCAAGGGTTTTAGGCGGCGCTAAGGACATCAGCCGTGAAAACATAGACCGCCTTATAGGAATGCGTCCACAGTACGGCGTCACAGGAAAGCACCCGGGCTACAAGAAATATCCGCCAAAGGATTAAAAGCTACAGGTGGCATATGATAAAGTTGGTTTGCCTCCTGTTGCGCAGCCGTTATGATTTATCTTATTCAGCTTGTGGTGATTCATACGCTTCAACCATCGCCGCTGCAGAACACAATTACATCACTTTAGCTGTAGCCGCAAGCTATGCCGCAAAAAAATATACTTTAAGGTTCATAGGTGCAATTCAAGAGCGAAAAGTTGGGCGATGGTTAAGAAAATTACTAGAGGTTCAACACTTACCTATAAAAACAGCGGATTATGTGAATACGCTCTGATAAAAAGCCGATAACTGCGTTTTTACAGCTATCGGCTTTCTTTTTTATTCGGTTCTTTCAACCGCTATGCTCACTTTTTCACCGTTGAGCTTCCACTCCTTAGCGCTTTCGTGAGTTGAATAAACAATATCCTTCGCAAGCACATCGTGGCTTATCGCCGCCTTGTTCTTTTCAGCAATTTCCTTTACCTTTTCACTGCCGTCAATGTAAACTAAAATGTTGTCCATCACCTCAAAGCCTGAATCCTTGCGCATCGTCTGAACCTTGCTGATAATCTCTCTCACAAAGCCCTCCTCGATAAGCTCGTCTGTCAGTACCGTATCAATGGCGACTGTTACAGAGCCTGCCGATATAGTGCAAAAGCCCTCTCTCTGCACAGTTTCTATCAGCAAATCCTCCCTGTCAAGCGAAATTTCACCTGTGGAAATTTGAAGCTTAAGCGTGCCTGTCAAACTTACCTCGTTAAACGCCGCCAAAGTGTCAAGACCTGCAAGCGCACTGCGGATTTCTCCTACATACCTGCCGAACTTAGGTCCTACCGTCTGTAGCTGCGGCTTGAAGCTGTAGTCGATAAATTCCGAAACATCGTCGGTGAATTTTACATCTTTTAGGTTAAGCTCATCACGGATTATCTCGATAAAGTAGTCGTCAAGCGCATTGTCCGCCTTAACATACATAGCCTTAAGCGGCTGGCGGTTCTTTAGGTTTGAATTGTTTCTTGCCGCTCGTCCAAGCGCCACAATATTTAAAACCTCGTCCATGCTGCTCTCAAGCTCTGTATCAATCATCGATTCATTCACATCAGGATAAAGGCATAGATGAATACTCTCCTCAGCGTCCTTGTCAACCGAACGCACAATGTTTTGATAGATTTCCTCTGTGATAAACGGAACCATAGGAGCGGCGCACTTGCAGAGCGTAACAAGGCAGGTGTACAGCGTCATATAAGCGTTCACCTTGTCCTCACTCATTTCCTGCGCCCAGTATCTTTCACGGCATCGTCTGACATACCAGTTAGAAAGATTATCGACAAAGTCCTGCATAGCGGCGGCGGCTTCGGGAATTTTGTAGTCGTTCAAATTTTCGTCCGAAAGCTTAACCATAGTGTTGAGCTTAGAGAGAATCCACTTGTCCATAACCGTAAGTTTCAGATAATCAAGCGTATGCTTTGTCGGATCAAAGCCGTCTATATCGGCGTACAGCACATAAAATGCGTAGGTGTTCCACAGCGTACCCATAAACTTGCGCTGCCCCTCGATAACCACCTTGTCGTGGAACTTGTTTGGCAGCCACAGTGCGGAATTGGTGTAGAAATACCAACGTATAGCGTCCGCTCCGAACCTTTCAAGTGCTTCAAACGGATCAACCGCATTGCCCTTTGACTTTGACATCTTCTGTCCGTTCTCGTCCTGCACGAGTCCAAGCACAATTACATTTTTGTACGGAGCCTTGTCAAAGAGCAGAGTTGAAATTGCAAGCAGCGAATAGAACCAGCCTCTTGTCTGGTCTACCGCTTCAGAAATAAAGTCCGCAGGGAACTGCGATTCAAACAGCTCCTTGTTTTCAAACGGATAGTGGTGCTGTGCGAACGGCATAGCTCCGCTGTCAAACCAACAGTCTATTACCTCCTCGACACGCTTCATTTCTCCGCCGCACTCGCTGCACTTTATCGTAACCTCGTCAATGTACGGACGGTGAAGCTCAATATCGTCAGGGCAGTTGCTGCTCATTTTCTTAAGCTCCTCAATCGAGCCTATACTGTGTCTGTGACCACATTCACATTCCCAGATGTTGAGCGGAGTGCCCCAGTAGCGGTTTCTTGAAATTCCCCAGTCCTGAACGTTCTTAAGCCAGTCGCCAAAGCGTCCCGAGCCGATATTTTCAGGAATCCAATTTATCGTTTCGTTGTTTGCGATAAGCCTGTCCTTGACATCCGTCATCTTGATAAACCAAGTATCGCGGGCATAGTAGATAAGCGGCGAACCGCATCTCCAGCAGTGCGGATAATCATGCTCAAATTTAGGCGCGCTGAACAGCTTGCCGCTTGCGTCTAAGTCCTTGATAACCTCAGGGTCTGCGTCCTTGACGAACATTCCCGCAAAGGGAGTTTCCTTTGTCATATTTCCGTTTGCATCGACAAATTGAACGAACGGCAGGTCGTACTTTCTGCCGACATTAGCGTCGTCCTCACCGAACGCAGGAGCAATGTGGACTATTCCAGTACCGTCCGACATCGTGACGTAGCTGTCGCAGGTGACATAGTGAGCTTTCTTCCCCTGCTTTTTAGCGCACTCGCCTGCACAGGCATAGAGCGGCTCGTATTCGATATATTCAAGGTCTGTGCCGACATAACGCTCCAGCACCTCATAGGCGGGCTTACCGTCCTTAGAAAGCGGTGAAAGCACGCTGTCAAGCAGAGCTTCAGCAAGTATATAGGTGTACCCGTCCGCAGCCTTTACCTTGCAGTAGGCTTCAGTCGGATTTACGCAGAGCGCAACGTTTGACGGCAGCGTCCATGGAGTAGTCGTCCAAGCGAGAAAATACTCGTCCTTGCCGACAAGCTTAAAGCGAGCGACAGCGGAACGCTCCTTGACAAGCTTGTAGCCCTGAGCGACCTCGTGAGATGAAAGCGGAGTTCCGCAGCGAGGACAGTAGGGTACGATTTTAAAGCCCTTGTACAAAAGCCCCTTGTCGTAAATCTCCTTAAGCGCCCACCATTCCGATTCGATAAAATCGTTGTGGTAGGTAACGTAAGGGTTGTCCATGTCGGCCCAAAAGCCTACTGACGCAGAGAAGTCCTCCCACATACCCTTGTACTGCCAAACCGATTCCTTGCACTTTTTGATAAAGTCCTCAAGACCGTATTCCTCAATCTGTTCCTTACCGTCAAGCCCAAGACTGCGCTCAACCTCAAGCTCTACAGGAAGTCCGTGAGTATCCCAGCCCGCCTTCCTCGGCACCATACAGCCCTTCATCGTGCGGTAGCGAGGTATCATATCCTTAATCGCACGAGTGAGAACGTGTCCTATATGCGGCTTGCCGTTTGCGGTAGGAGGTCCGTCGTAAAATACATACTCCCTGCCGTCCTTGCGGCTTTCAATGCTCTTTTCAAAGATTTTGTTCTCCTTCCAGAAGCTCTCCACCTGCTTTTCTCTCTGGACAAAGTTAAGGCTCGTGTCAACCTTTTTGTACATTTTCCGCTCATCCCTTTCATAATTTTAATACAAAAAAGCCTCCGCCCTCAAAAAAAGGACGAAAGCCATAAAAAGCTTAACGCTTAAACCACCTGTTTTGAGCATACCATCATATGCACTCCCTGTAACGGGGGATACCGCCAAGGCTTAGTCAATTCTTTTTCAGCCTTGAAGCTCGGAAGTGATTTTCACTTAAGACCTACTCACACCATGCTCCCACCGTCCATGGCTCGCTTGCGTGCCAACGCACCCTTTCAGTCAAAAGCTACTGTCTTCGTCACAGCAGTTAATATATCATACAAAGCTATTTTATCACTTAACAAGTATAATTGTCAAGCATAAGTATATGAAATTTTTGAAAACTTTGCAAAATCATTCGCTCTCAATCACAGGTAGCTCCTCTTCCGCACCCTTGATAACAAGGCGAACCGCCTTCTGACGGTTAATCACCGTCACCTGCGTAGGAGAACCGCCCGATTCGCCGTCAAGCGTCCACGGCACCTCCTCTGTGCTCTTAAACTCCACCTTTGACGCCTTGAACGAAAGAAAGTTGTTGGTGTTCAACCGGTTCATAAGCGCATCGTTAAGCGTCTGCTGAAGCGCAATAGCCGTTTCGGGAGTGCGCACCAGCGTAACCTCAAAAAGTCCGTCGTTAAAGAAAACCTTGTCCTTTAAGAAAAACTTCATTCCCGCAACTGAACGTGAATTTGAAACCGCTCCCAAAATAAAATTGCCGCTGTCCGTCACGCCGTCATGCTCGATTGTCAGCTCAATGCCCTTGTAGGTGTTTATGCGGCGAAGCGCCTCAACAATATATGCGGCGTGTCCCAGACGGTTTTTGAGATTCTGCGGAGTTTCGTAGGCTGTGTCAGTGAAGATTCCAAATGCGGCGATATAGACAAAATAGCTGTCGTTAAACTGCCCTATGTCGTACTCAAAGAAATCGCCCTCAACTATATCCTGCGCCGCCTGCACCATGTCCTTTGAAATGTTAAGCGATGAGGCAACATCGTTTGTTGAACCGCTTGGTATGTAGCCGAGCGGAGCCTTTTCGTCAAGCTCCATCAGTGCCTTTACCGCCATACTAAGCGTACCATCGCCGCCGCTGACTGTCACTAGGTCAAAGTCAAGCGCCTGCTCACAGATTTTTATATAAGCATCGTCCTTGCCTAATGTGGGGTAGGTAGTAACCTCATAGCCGCCCTCAGTGAACACATTCACAATGTCAAAAAGATTATTCTTTATCTGTCCCCTACCTGAGCGGGGATTGTACACAAAAAGCATTTTTTTCATTTGTTATCTCCTAAATTTCGCAGTTGATATAGCTAGTTTACACACTTATTATTGTATCAGCTTTTTAGCGGATTGTCAATGCCCTAATTATGAAAATCTAACGAAAATTTAAGCTTCATGGAGTATATTTTGTTCTATTTATGCGAAAAATAGAAGCAAACAGATTTTAGAGGTGATAAAATGGACAATGCTGAAAGGCAAAGACGAAGCTATGACTTTTTTCTTTCACTGCCGCCGCAGCTGCAAAATCAGCTTTCACAACAAAAAAGGCTCTCCAAAGAGGGTAAAGAGCCGCCGACGCCGTTTGAACGCTACAGCTTCAGCAGGTGGTACGACTAAGCAAAGGGCTGTCTTAAAGCGACAGCCCGATTTTTTTATAAGCTTACTTATCATCCTTGAAATATCTGTCAAGCATTGCCTTGAACGCTCTGCCGTGACGAGCTTCATCCTTTGCCATTTCATGAACCGTATCGTGAACTGCGTCATAGCCTAAAGCCTTGGCTTTCTTTGCAAGCGCCAGCTTGCCCTCACAGGCGCCGTTCTCCGCAAGCCATCTCTTTTCGAGATTTTCCTTGGTAGAAGCCGATACAACCTCTCCTAAAAGCTCCGCAAACTTAGCTGCGTGCTCCGCTTCCTCGTAAGCCGCCTTTTCATAGTACATACCAACCTCAGGATAGCCCTCTCTGATTGCCGCTCTGGACATTGCGAGATACATTCCGACCTCGCTGCATTCGCCCTCAAAATTCTCTCTGAGTGCCGCAACTACATCAGGGTCAAGCCCCTGCGCAGAGCCTATCTTGTGATCGTCAGCCCATGTAACCTCCGCCTCTTCGTCAACCCTGTTAAACTTTGAAGCGGGCGCTTTGCAGACAGGACAGACTTCAGGAGCCGCCTCGCCCTCATAAATGTAACCGCATACTGAACATACAAACTTTGCCATAATAATCTTCCTTTATAGTGTCATATAAAATTCTTTTTTCAAAACAAAGCGTTTATTTGCTTTGTTAATTTTAATATAACATATCTCTTTTAATTATGTAAAACGAATTTTTTAATTTTTTGTAGCTTGTCCGTTAAATATATACCGATTTAGTATAGTTTATATACAATCCTTAAAAGTCATTGAAAATAAAGGGCAAAGTTAGCTCTGACGAACTGAAAAAACTGTAAAAGAGCCGCAAGCTAAGCGTCTGTATACCTTAAATTGAATCGCTTTTCAATTGAACCGCAAATTTTCATTTTAAAAATCAAAAATCACGTCTTGACGAATAAAGACTAATGTGGTATAATAAATAAGGCTTGTTGACACTAAAACGACAACCTGAAAGGAATGATAACGATGCAGGGCTACAACTGCATAGCGGTTTTTGACTTTGACGCCGACAAATGGCTTATGTGTATGCGCTCAAAGGATCCATACAAGGGACTGCTCAATCTGGTGGGCGGCAAAATAGAGCCTAACGAGGAACATACCGCCGCCGCATACCGCGAGCTTGAGGAGGAAACGGGAATAACCGACAAGGATATATCTCTTACGAGAGTGATTGACTTCTGCTACCCGATTGACGACTGCTTTGTAGAGGTGTACGTCGGCAGGCTAAACAAGCCCTTTAAGCCGTACGGCGATGAAAACCGCCTGCTCTGGACGGATTTAAAGAGAAATTTCTTTGATTCCAAGCACTATGCAGGCGAGGGGAACATAGGACACATACTAGAAATTATAAAGCTTCACAGCGGCGAGCTTTTAGGAAAAGTTATAAAATAGGAGTTTAAGCTATGATAAAAATTCGTATTCCTGCGACAAGCGCAAACTTAGGCGCAGGCTTTGACGCTCTGGGGCTTGCCCTTAGCTACTACAACTACGTGGAGCTTGAGGAGTCTGACACTCTTAAGATTAAATCCGCTGATTCGGTTGAAATTCCGACAGACGAGAGCAATTTGGTTTACATATCCGCAAGAGATCTCTTTGAGGTGTGCGGCAAAAAGCTTTCGGGGCTTAAAATTACGCAGACAAATTCTATTCCAATGGCAAGGGGCTTAGGCTCGTCGTCCGCCTGCATAGTCGCAGGTCTTGTCGGCGCAAACACCCTGCTTGGCAATCCGCTGACGACTGACGACCTTGTGAATCTCTCGGCACAGATTGAGGGACATCCCGACAACACTGCGCCTGCGCTTCTGGGCGGCATAGTGACGGCTGTTTTTGACGGACGGCAGGTACACTGGGTCAAGCAGGAGGTCTTTACCAAGCTTAAATTTGTCGCTGTGATACCCGATTTTGAGCTTAAGACGGAAAAAGCCAGAGCCTGTCTGCCGAAAGAGATTTCCCACAAGGACGCAGTTTACAATCTTTCAAGAGCGGCGCTCTTTTCCGCTTCACTGCTCACAGGCAAGTTTGAAAATCTCCGCACTGCCGTACACGACAAGCTTCACCAGCCCTACCGCATGGAGCTTATCCCTAACTGCCGTGAGGTTTTCGACATAGCCTACAACCACGGTGCATACGGAGCCTACATAAGCGGCGCAGGTCCTACCGTCATGGCTATAGTTGACGAATCAAACGTTTACTTTTCGGGCAAAATGCAGTTTTCCCTCGAAAACGCAGGCTTAGGAGGCTGGAAAGTAAAGGAGCTTAGCATTGATAATTCAGGCACAGCTTTGGTTTAATATCAGAGCGGCTTATCTGAACACGCTAAAAACCCCTTTTGTCAGGAATTTCCGACAAAAGGGGTTTGTTTTTGTTATGCGGCTTGAGCTTATTCAGTGGTGTATCCGAAGCCTAAAATCTCAAAATACTTGTCCTCACTGCCCTCAGCCATTTCTATTGTAATCTCGTATTCAACCTCGCTTGACGACATACCTATGCACCTTACCTGCGGATTGCCCCAGCCGTCTGACGAAACCGAATCAACGTCAATCTCCTCATAAGGCTCGCCGTCCTTGGTTATCGTTATGTGAGCGATACCGTAGGTCTGCGAAGCGGCACTTTCCTCGTGGTAAATCAGGTAGACAAACTTTCCTGTGATTGTAAAGGTTATCGGCTCGTTGTCCGCATCTCCTGCGTGCTGCCAGCCGTTTGTGAAGTAGGAAATATTGCTCATCTGCGTCCAGCTTCCCTCGCTGTCAGCGGTAAGGTCTGTGTTTTCATACATATGCGCACCGTACTGATATGCGCTTGTAAGCGTTTCCTCAGGATAGGAATACTCCTCAGCCGTCTGATCCATGACCGTGTCAAAGTAGTTCGCAATCATATCCGCTACAAGCTGATGACCGTTGTCGTTTGGGTGAGCCGTGTCGTCTGAAAACTCCTCCCACGTCATTTGCCCATTGTCGATCATGTAGGTTATTGCATCGTTGTAGGAAATCATCGGCAGGTCGTAATACTCGCCCTGCTCCTGCATATAGTAGCTCTGCGCACTGTAACCGTCAGAGGTTCTCGAAAAGAGCAGCACCACCGCCACATCATTTTCAATCAGCGTGCGGATAATTGATTCGTATGCAGTCTGATACTCGGTATCCGTGCCGTCATTCACCGCAAATTCGATAAAGCATATATCAGGGTCGTAGGCAAGCACATCTCTGTCAAGGCGCAGAACTCCAAGCTTTGATGGAGTACCGCTTATGCCTGCGTTGTTGTAGGTTACGTTTTCGCCTGTGCCAAAGGCTTCGGCTACATGGTCGTAGGAAAGCTTTGCATAGCACAAATCCGAGGTTGAAGCTCCTACACCTTCGGTAATCGAGCCGCCAAGGTAGGAAATGTTAATCTCTTCGCCGTTTTGTGCAGCAGTCAGCTTCTCCTGCATTTTAGTTACGTTGCCGTATGAAACGAGCGACTTCTCAAGCATCGCCTGCGTCCATTCCTCGTCCGTTTGCGGCTCGGCTTCTGAGGAGGACTCCTCCGCCTGTGAGGAAACAGCCTCCGATTCAGATTCCGTGTCGCCGCTTGAACAGCCTGCCGCCATGCCGCACACCATAGCTGCGGCAGTCAAAAGGCACAATAATTTTTTTATACGCATAATTTGCTCCTTTTTGTACTTTGTACGCTGAAAAAGCATACTCATTTGCCAAAACAGCCCCTCCCCATATAGAGGAGGAGCTGATATTGATTAGTTTTTCAACCGACTTTAACCTTCGGATCAGTTTATAACTGATTTTTCAGTTTCCTTGTCAAAGATGTGGATTCTGTTCGGGTCAATAGCAACCTGAATTTTATCCTGCGGTCTTGCTGTAGATCTTGAAGAAACTCTGGCTGTGAGGTTGATACCCTCGCAGTTGAGATACAGATAGGTTTCCGCACCCATCATTTCTGTAACTTCAACAGTGGTGTTGATAACGCCCGTCTTAGCAGCTGAGATGAACATTTCCTCATCGTGGATGCACTCGGGACGAACGCCGAGAACAATTTCACGGTCAACCAGCGGCTCAAGAGCCTCTGCGTCAGACTTTGACTCGGGAACCTCAACTGTGTACTTAACTCCTCTTGATGTCTTGGTGTCCTCTGAACCAAACTCTGCAAGATACTTATCGCCCTGCTTGATGAGCTTAGCATCGATAAAGTTCATCTGAGGAGAGCCAATAAAGCCTGCAACAAACTGGTTTACAGGATAATTGTACAGATTCTGAGGAGTGTCGATCTGCTGAATGTAACCGTCCTTCATAACTACGATACGGTCACCCATTGTCATAGCCTCTGTTTGGTCATGCGTTACATAGATAAACGTTGTTCCCAGCTTCTTGTGAAGCTTTGAAATCTCAGTTCTCATCTGAGCACGAAGCTTAGCGTCGAGGTTTGACAGCGGCTCGTCAAGTAAGAATACCTTAGGCTCACGAACGATAGCACGACCAAGCGCTACACGCTGTCTCTGTCCGCCTGACAGAGCCTTAGGCTTTCTGTCGAGTAGATGTGCGATGTCAAGTACCTTAGCAGCCTCTTCAACCTTCTTAGCAATTTCGTCCTTAGGAACCTTGCGCAGCTTTAGACCAAACGCCATGTTGTCAAATACCGTCATATGAGGATACAGAGCGTAGTTCTGGAAAACCATCGCTATATCTCTATCCTTAGGAGCAATGTCGTTGACCAGACGGTCGCCGATGTAAAGCTCGCCCTCGCTGATTTCCTCAAGTCCTGCAATCATACGCAGAGTTGTGGACTTGCCGCATCCTGAAGGACCAACCAGGATAACAAATTCCTTGTCCCTGATATCGATGTTAAAATCACTTACTGCGATTACACCGCCTGGATACTTCTTATAAACTTCTTTCAATGATACACTTGCCATATAAATAGAACCTCCCTGAAAATATTTTGCAATTGTTTCGACTTACAACAGTGCAAGTTACAGAGTGGAATAAAATTACATTTTTTCCAGCTGAGCTTTTTGCACCATTTTTTCTATACTTATATCATAACAAATTTTTCATAATGTGACAAGAGTTTTTTTCACTAAACTTTTGCCCTAATCTTTATTGATATTGACGAAAAATCGCAAAATTTTTCCAGTAAATACCATTTTTAAATTTTCAATGTCAAAAGATTTTCAACATCTTTGTGCAATATTTCCAAACACCCTCCGAGCGGCAAATTTTCCTCAAGTGGTAAATTTCCAATGCAAATTCTCCTCAAAAAGACCACCTTGTTTCCAACATTTTCAAACATTCGCTTAATCTGGTGATGCTTTCCCTCGTGAAGAATTACCGTGCAGGCGCACTCGTCACTCTCATCAGAACAAATTTCGGCAGGCAGACAGCTTTCCATTCCCTCGCCGTCCAAAGCGTCAAGGCTCATTCCTTTAGCAAAAAGCTCTTGGTATTTCTCCTCAAAGGGCTTTTCAAGTCGCACATAGTAGGTCTTGGGAACATGGCTCGAGGGAGCAAGCATTTTGTGAGCAAGCTCCCCATCGTCCGTAACAAGTACAAAGCCCTCGGAATCCTTATCAAGTCTGCCAGCAGGGAACAAGCCCTTTCTCCTGAGCTTTGGCGGAACAAGCTCAAGCACGTTCGTTCCATCCCTGTCAGAGGTTGAGCAGACATAGTCCTGCGGCTTGTTTATCATAAGATAGATATGTTCTCTGTAGACTATTTTTTCTCCGCTCACAAGCACCTCTGAATCGGCTAAAGCCTGCGTTTCGGGGCTAGTCACCTCTTCACCGTCAAGAGTAACCTCGCCCTTTCGGATAAGCCTTTTGACGTCCTGCCGTGAAAGGTCGGTGCGCTGTGAAGCTATAAATTTATCAATTCGCATAAATCTGCACTTCCATTTTTATTTCAAAATCTCAAAGTCAATTCTCCGCACTTTCTGACGAATCGCTTTCCTGACTGTCGTTTTCATTTGCTTCCACAGATTCCTCAGCGGCTGACTCTTGCTCATCGCTTTCGTCCTGTGAAGCTTCACTTGAATCTAAAGACTCTTCACTGCTGTCTGCGTCAGACGTTCTGAGCAAGCCCTGCATAAAGCCGTCAAGCTCTGTGCAGCAGACATCTCCGCCTATAAGCACGCCGTCACAGCCGATAAGCGTAAGCTGAACGCTGTCCTCATGTCCCTTATAATTATACACCGAATAATAATAAATTTCAACCTCTTTTCCCTTAAAATTTGATAAATCAAAGCCCTGCTGAATTTGAAGCTCATTATAGGCGGTGTAAACATCGTCAAATTCCTCTGGGATCGTAACCGTCTTATGCTCGGTCGGTTCTTCGGATGCTTCCCAGCCAAGCTCTGAAATAAGAGCCTGCCGCTGCGCTTCTGTTTCAACCTTGTAGGTCTTGTCTGCGCCTGCTGCCTTGACTACACACAGTGCCGCTACCAGAACTACCGCCGCCGCTGCAAGAACAGTGCAGACAACCGCAGGAGCTTTTTTTAATTTTACAGTCTTAACAAACATATATTTCCCTCGTTTCATAATAGTTTGTCTAATCTATATGCCTCGCTCAGGACAAATAGAACAAGCCTCAATATCCTTTTATTGAAAAATCTGCTCAATTTTTTGTGCAAAACTAACAAAAATTAGCCTCGAATTTGTTATAATATAACGATTTTCAAATTTTTTTAAAAAATCTCTTTGACAATTTCAAATTATGTGGTAAAATATATAGTAGGTAACACTGTGCGCAGTCAGGAGTAAGTTTTTGGCAATTTGCCAATTGCTCTGTAATATTAACGCACCACGTACATATGTCCTGGGGAAGAGGCATATGTAAATGACAAGCGGTGTTCTGCACAGGCAATTACAATAGGACAGCGTATGCGGTTCGCAGCAGATCGGACGAAGGCGGCTTTGCGTTCGGTTGAAGACGCTTTCGCACGATATGCACACAAATGAAGTGCGAATCTAATGTGCGCATAGTTTCTGAATACACGAAAGGGGCAGAATAAAATATGTCAAAAATAATTGCAGTAACCTCTGGCAAGGGAGGAACGGGCAAATCTTCCATCAGTGCCTGCTTGGGCTACGCTTTGGCAAAGCAGGGCAACAGAACGCTTATAATCGAGCTTGACTTCGGTCTTAGATGTATGGACATCATGCTCGGTATGCAGGGAAATATCACCTATGATTTAGGCGATGTGCTTGAAGGCACCTGCGATGTTTACAAGGCTACAACAACGGTAAAGCTTGCGTCAAACCTCTCGGTTCTCTGCGCTCCGTCCGATCCGTTTGTACAGCTCAAGGCGGAGGATATTGAAAAGATCACCTCTGAGATGAGGAAATACTTTGAATACATTATCATAGACACTTCAGCTGGAATCAACGGCTCGGTATTTGACATTGTAACAAATTCCGATTTGATTCTGATTGTCACAACGCCCGACCCTGTCTGTGTGCGTGACGCAAGAATGATGTCAGATGAATTTTACAAGAGAGGCAACCAGAAGCAGAGGCTTGTCATCAACAAGGCGAACAAGAGAATTTTTGAATACGACGACGTGGATGACCTTGATGCGATAATCGATACTGTAGGCGTTCAGCTCTTAGGCGTTATCCCGGAGGATTCGGCTATCCCGCTTGCTATGGGAAAGGGTGCGCCGCTTTCGTCAAGCTCTATGGGATTCCTTGCTTTCTCAGCGATTTCAAGGAGAATAAAGGGCGAGCATATTCCGCTTTCACTCAAGGCGTAAGAGTCAGGGTTCTTTAATTAACTACATCTATGTTCTCTTTACTATAGGGAACGAGCTGCAATTTTCTTTAAGGCGAGGGGGATTTTATTTTGAATATTGCACTTATTGCACACGATACTAAAAAAGAGCTTATGGTTCAGTTCTGCATTGCCTACTGCGGTATTTTAAGCAGAAACAGTCTTTGCGCCACAGGCACTACAGGTAAGCTTGTCGCAGAAGCGACAGGACTTCAGATACAAAAATATATGAGCGGCTCGCAGGGCGGAGCGGAGCAGATTTCCGCAAGGATTTCTTTCAATGAGATAGACCTGCTTCTCTTTTTCAGAGATCCCATTTCAGCGAAGCCGTATGAGCCGAGCGAAGCGGATTTACTTAAGCTTTGTGATGTACATAACATTCCTGTCGCAACAAATCTTGCCACTGCGGAAGCACTTATCCATGCGCTTGACAGAGGGGATTTAGACTGGAGAAATATAGTCAATCCTACAAACTGACAGGCGGATACAAAGCTGTGAGCTGGGCTGTGAAAATCTGCGGCGAAACAGGCTAGGCTGTGCGCCTTGTTAGTTCTTATTTAGAAATTAAATAGCATAAAATAAAGGCTATGACGGAGAAAAGGTCACACAAAAACGTTGTGCGAAGCGAGGACGGTACGGTGAGAGCGTCCGCAGAGCGGCTGTGACAAGACGCCTCTATTCAGTCTGCGCCTGAACAAAAGGGCGTGCGTATCCTCTGCGTTAAAGAGATGATGAGAGGCAAGAGCTTTGCTTTTGCTAATTTAGGGTGGTATCACGGCACAGGTCGTCCCTTGATTTACGGGGACGGCTGTTTTGTTTGAAAGGAGAAAATTTATGGCGATTTTAAAATTTCAAAGACCAAACGGCACACAGGACGTTGTCGGAAAGCAGATTGACAAATGGCACACTGTCGAGGACATTGTAACAAGCGAAGCTCAGGTTTACGGCTTCAGTGAAATTCGTATTCCAACCTTTGAAAGCACCTCGCTGTTTGTGCGCTCTGTAGGGGATTCAACGGACGTTGTGCAGAAGGAAATGTACAGCGTAAGCGCAAAAGGCGACGCAGAGCTTTCGCTTCGTCCAGAGGGGACGGCAGGAGCTATGAGAGCCGTTATCGAAAACGGCTTGCTCAACGAGAGCTTTCCGCAAAAGGTTTATTACCTGCTCTCCTGCTTTCGCCACGAAAAGCCGCAGGCGGGCAGACTGCGTGAATTTCATCAGTTTGGCTGTGAAATGGTAGGCTCGCAGGATCCACGCTCTGACGCAGAGCTTATTTCCCTTGCAAAGTCGATAATTGACAGAACGGGGATAAAGGGAGTGGAGCTTTACATCAACTCTATAGGCTGTCCAAATTGCAGAGCTAGGTTTACCGAGGCTTTAAAGAGCTATTTTGCCGACAAGCAGGATTCTCTTTGCGACAACTGCAAAAACCGCCTTGAAACCAATCCTTTGAGGGTTATAGACTGCAAAGAGGAGAACTGCGCTAAAATTGCAAAGGATGCTCCGATAATTTTAGACTATCTCTGCGACGAGTGCAGCGAGCATTTTGAAAAGCTTAAACGCTGTCTTGACGCAATGGAAATCAAATACACTGTGAATCCAAAAATTGTAAGAGGTCTTGACTACTACACCAAAACGGTGTTTGAGTTCGTCACGACCGACATAGGCTCACAGGGTACAATCTGCGGAGGCGGACGCTATGACGGACTTATCGAGCAGCTTGGCGCAAAATCTACTCCCGCAATGGGCTTCGCTATGGGGCTGGAGCGGCTTATTCTGACTATGGAAAATCAGGGAGTTGAATTTAAAAACGAGCCGACCTGTGATCTCTACATTGCCACACTGGGCGAAAAAGCGGAGATTAAAGCCATGCAGCTTTGCTCACAGCTTCGTGAAAACGGAAATATGGCTGAGTGCGATATAGTAGGACGAGGACTTAAGGCACAGATGAAGTACGCCGACAAAATAGGCGCAAAATTTTCAATGGTAATAGGCGACTACGAGCTTGAAAGCTCTTCGGCAAGGCTTAGGAATATGAAAAACGGAGAGCTGAGCGAAATTAAGCTTGACGGCAGCTTTGCATACAATTTTGAAAGCGTGCTGGTTTCGTTCCTGCTCGGTGCGGACGATATTTTCAAACAGTGAGGAGGTACGCTATGGCAAGCGAAAAGGATCGGTGTATAATTTGTGGAGATATTCCGCTAGTAAGGATTCATACGCCGCAGGAATATATGATGTGCCTTGACAGCTTTATGCGGATGGTAAACGCAGACGATCTTAAGATAGTCTACCAAACCTGTCCGCTTGACAAGGTTATCGTCGACGGTAAATTCTACACGAGAAAGCTTTTTCATCAATTCCAATGTCAAGGCTGCGGTTGTATTTACGGAATGTACGTTGACGCCGAGCAGGGCGGAGAAATAAAGCTTAACGACGAGATTTTTTATCCGGGGAATTACGACTAGGAGATATGTGAGGATGTTTTTTATATTTCCGAAAAAATATGAATTTTACACAACGCTTACTCCGAAGCAGTGCGCAAACAAGCTTCGCCGTGAGCTTGTGGACTTTCAGAGAAAGCCCAGCCTTGTCGCCGCAAACAAATTTTTCAAGGCACACAGGCAGGACGACTGCTATTACGGCAGTTGGGAAAGCGGCGGCAGCTTTGAGGTTTTCTATCACCATGCCAAAAAGCACGATGGCTCGTCAGCAGGCTTTTTCGGCAGCATAAAAAAAAGCGACGACGGCTCTGTGATTACGGGAAAGCTTAGACGAACTGCGCCTTTTTATATAGTCTGCACAGCATGGACGCTGATTTTGCTCTTTTTGATTCTCTGCCTTTTAGCACTTAAAGAATACGAGGGTGCGCTCTGTACGGTGGCGGTGTTTGTTGTCGGACTTCTGCTTATTTGTCAGGACAATTCAGCGCAGGAGGTAAAGGGATTTCTCTCTTCATTCCCAAGTGAGGAGAGCTTTGGCGAAAAATCAGAAAAAAATTAAAATATAGAAAGGAATTTTATATGGCACTTGATACAATGAAGGGACTAAAGAGAACGCACTACTGTGCGCAGATTCCGCTTGAGCCGTGCGAGGTTACGGTGTGCGGTTTTGCGGATAGAGTTAGGGATATGGGCAACCTTATCTTTATAAATTTGAGAGATCGCACTGGAATAGTCCAGCTTGCGTTTAACGATCGGACGGAGCGGGAAATTTTTGAAAAAGCGCAGAGCGTTCACAGTGAGTACGTGCTTATGGCAAAGGGAAAGGTTTGCCCTCGCGAGAGCGTGAACAGCAAGCTTGCGACAGGTGCAGTCGAGATTATTGTAAGCGATCTTCGGATTCTCTCAAAGGCGCAGACGACACCTTTTGAGGTGACAAACTCCGACAAGGTAAACGAGGAGCTTAAGCTTCGTTACCGCTATTTGGATTTGCGCAGTCCAAAGCTTCAGAGCAATCTGATTTTCCGCCACAGGCTTGCAAAGGCGGCTAGAGAATATTTTTATGAAAACGACTTTTTGGAGATTGAAACTCCGATGATGATGAAATCTACTCCTGAGGGAGCGAGAGATTATCTTGTGCCGTCAAGAGTTCACAACGGGAGCTTCTATGCGCTGCCGCAGTCGCCGCAGATTTACAAGCAGCTGCTGATGGTTTCAGGCTTTGACCGCTATGTGCAGACTGCTCGCTGCTTCAGAGATGAGGATTTAAGAGCTGACAGACAGCCTGAATTTACACAGATAGACCTTGAGATGTCCTTTACCGACGTTGACGGACTTATCGAAATGGGCGAGGGCTTTTTAAAGCACGTCTGCAAGGAGGTGCTGGGCAGGGAAATTGAAACTCCGCTGCCGAGATACACCTATGCGCAGGCAATGAACCGCTTCGGCACTGATAAGCCCGACACGCGCTTTGAAATGGAAATTATGGACATAACCGACGTCGCAAAGCGCATAGAGTTTCCAGTTTTTGCTTCCGCTCTTGAAAGCGGCGGAAGCGTAAGAGCGATAACGGCTAAAAACGCCGCTTCGATCTACACGAGAAAGGAAATAGACAAGCTTATAGAGCACGCTAAAGGCATAGGCGCAAAGGGGCTTGCCTATATTCGTTACACTGCTGACGGAGCTAACTGTTCGTTTAAGAAATTCTTAGCTAACGGAGATTTAGAGCGTCTGCTTGAAGCGACAGGAGCTGAACAAGGCGACTTGGTGCTTATTGCCGCTGACAAGGAAAAAATCGCTCTGCCTGTACTTGGCGCACTAAGGCTGATTATCGCAAAGCGGCTTGATATTATACCGCCGGACAAGCTTAATTTTCTTGTCATCACGCAAATGCCTTTCTTTGAATACGATGAGGAAAGCGGCTCATGGATTGCCATGCACCACCCGTTTACCATGCCGCTTGAGGAGTGTCTGGACAGTTTGGACAGCGATCCCGCTTCTGTGCGTGCACAAGCGTTTGACTTTGTGCTTAACGGCGTGGAGCTGTCGAGCGGCTCTATGCGTATCACCGACTATGAGCTTCAGCAGAGAATGTTTGAAGCTTTAGGAATGAGCGATGAGGAGATAAAGGCAAAGTTTGGATTTTTAGTTGACGCTTATCACTACGGTGCGCCGCCTCACGGAGGAATGGGCTTCGGGCTTGACAGGCTTGCTATGACGCTTTCTGGAGCGGATTCGCTCAGAGATGTAGTTGCTTTTCCAAAGGTTCAGAACGCAAGCGAGCTTATGAGCGAATGCCCTGCCGAAGTGGACGCTTCACAGCTTGACGAGCTGGGAATTTGCATAAAAGAAAAAGCTGATTTAAAGGCTTGCGAGGAGGAGTAAAAATGAACAAGCTTTATGTTTCGCCTGACAGCGACTCGCTTTTCTACATGGGCAGAACCGAGCTTTACGGCGGCTTTCCGAGATTTGTCTACGCCGCCACAAGCGTTACAGTGCGCTTTAAGGGAACGGCAGTCAGTGCAAAAATAAGAAATCACAAGTTTTTCAATGAAATGCACATAGGCGTTGTAATTGACGGCAGGCATTACAAGGTGAGCTTTGAGCATAGTGAAGAAGAGATAACAATCCTCCTTGCCGACAAGCTGGAGGCTGACGCCGTTCACGAGCTTATCTTTTACAAAAGTCAGGACGCTTCTCATTACTTTGAATTTCTAGGCTTTGAAATTGAAAACGGCGAGCTTTTAGCTCCGAACGAGCCGCCCAAACTTAAAATCGAGTGCTATGGAGATTCCGTTTCGGCAGGAGAGGTTGTGGATGCTGTAGAGTTTACCGCAAAGGCGGATCCTGACGGTCACGGCGGCGTTTACGACGACGCATGGTACAGCTTTCCGTGGATTATCGCAAGAAATTTAGGCGCACAGCTTTACAATATAGCGCAGGGCGGAATTTCAATTTTCGACAACACAGGCTACTACCACGCTCCTGACTACATAGGCATGGAAACGGCGTATAACAAGGTTTGCTATTTCCCCGAAGCGCTAGGCGGCATGAGCGAGTGGGACTTTTCAAGGTACACTCCCGACATTGTAATTTTCGCAGTCGGACAGAACGACCCTCATAATGAATACGGCGATGATTTTGACATAGACGACCCCGACTACAAACTTAAGTGGAAAAACGGCTATAAGAAGATTATAAACGATCTGCGCTCAAAGTATCCGAAAGCTTACTTTGTGCTGATTCTGACAGTGCTTGAGCATGAAAACGGCTGGGATAAGGCGGTTGAGGAAATAGCCGCCGAGCTTGACGAAAAGGTAAGCTATCTGAAATTTACCCGTGCAGGCAAGGCTACTCCGGGACATCCAAGAATTTATGAGCAGTACGAAATGGCGGAGGAACTTACGGCTTATCTGTCAAAGCTCATTCGTGAAATTTAGAAAATTCACTCCCGATTTTCAGTCGGGAGTAATTTGTGAAAAGTTATAAATAAGCCCTTGCAATTTTAATATTTTCATGGTATAATGGTTTTATATCATAAAAATCAGAGATAAGAAACGACTAAAAGAGGAGCTGCAATGATAAATTATCTTACTGCGACAGCCGAAGAGGGGCTGCAAAACGTCTACACACCGCTTTCTATGAAAGCGCACTTTATATTCTGCCTGATAGCGACTGCGCTTTATCTCGTGCAGTTTTACCGCAGAGGCTCGTGGCATTATCTTTTGATAATGTTCGCTGTTGACTTAACCTTTGCAACACAGCTTTCATTCTGTCAAACCTCGTCAGCTGTGTCAATTTTGGCTTTGGTTGAGATTGTACTTTTAGCGCTTGCACTTCTGTTTTACGTTAAATTCACCAGGGAGAAAAAGACCATTAAGACAGAGCCTGACGATGAGGGAAGGAAAGCTAAACGCAATGCTGAGAAAGCTCAGCGGCTTGAGCAGAGCCGCCCTGTTGACAATGCCTTTGAGGACGAGGACGAATGAGTGAGGTTAAAATAGTCATACTTGACGCGGCTACCATTGTACGTGACGGTTTGCCGTCGCTTGAACCGATATGCATCTTGGGACAGACAAAAATTCTGCCATTTACAGACGACGGTGAAATTGCAAACGCTATAGGTGATGCCGACGCTGTAATCTGCAACAAGTGCCAAATTACCGAGCAAGTGTTTGAGCAGTGTGAAAATCTGCGGTATGTCGGGCTTTTTGCGACAGGCTATAACAATATCGATCTCAAAGCGGCAACTAAAGCGAAAGTTGTGGTATGCAATGTCAGAGGCTATTCGGCATATGCGGTAGCACAACACACCTTTGCGCTGATTTTAGACTGTTTCAGCCATGCGCACAGCTATGCTTTGGCGGTGGAAAACGGCGATTGGATAAGGCAAAAGTTGTTTTCATATTTTTATATTCCGACAAACGAGCTTGCAGGGCGCACAATGGGAATTGTAGGCTTTGGCGACATAGGAAGTCAGGTAGCAAAAATAGCGCAGGCTTTCGGCATGAGGGTTTTAGCCTGCACGAGAACACCGTCAAGGGTCGGGCAGGGAGCTTTGGCAGTGCCGCTTGAACAGCTTTTGAGAGAATCGGACATAGTTTCGCTTCACTGTCCGCTGACAACGCAAAATGAAAAAATGATAAATGCAGACACGCTTAAGCTTATGAAGAAAAGCGCACTGCTGGTAAATACTGCAAGAGGCGGACTTGTCGATGAGTATGCGCTTGCTAAGGCGCTTAACGAGGGAAAAATCGCAGGAGCGTGCATTGACGTTCTGACGCATGAGCCGATGAGAGAGGATTGTCCGCTTTTTAAGGCGAAAAACTGCATGACAACTCCGCACGTCGCATGGGCGCCAATTGAAACGAGAGAGCGGCTGATTGACGAGGTGGCGGAGAATATAAAATGCTGGAAAGAGGGCAGATCGAGAAATGTTGTAAATCTGCCGAATGAATAAAGGAGCTGTGAAAAATGGAAAACAGGCGGCGAGTGGTCGTAAAGGTGGGAACTTCAACGCTTACGCACAAGACGGGGCGGCTTAACATACGGCGAGTGGAAAAGCTGGTTAAGATTTTAAGCGACATTCACAATGCAGGGAACGATATAATTTTAGTTTCAAGCGGCTCGATTGCACTTGGAATGGCTAAGCTTGGACTTATGGAAAAGCCTGATGATACGGCTCTGAAGCAGACCTGCGCGGCAGTCGGACAGTGCGAGCTTATGTATATGTACGACAAGTATTTCAGCGAATATTCGCTGACGGTGGCGCAGTTTCTGCTGACAAAGTACATTTTGCTTGAGGACAGGCGAAAGAATGTTGAAAATGCGCTTGAGTGCGTAATTGAGCGTGGAATTATACCGATTGTAAATGAAAACGATACTGTGGCGATTGACGAGCTGGAGCTTGAGGTGGGCGAGAATGATTCACTTGCGGCAACGGTGGCGCAGATTGCAAAAGCCGATTTGCTGATAATTCTTTCCGACATAGACGGTCTTTACGACAAAGACCCCTACAGACACCCAGACGCACGGCTTGTCAGAGAGGTAACTGAAATTACCGATGAGATAAAAGCTTTGGCAGGCGGCGCACGGCGCGGAACGGGCGGAATGGTTACGAAAATAAACGCCGCTGAAAAAGCGATGAAAAGCGGCTTTGATATGATAATTACAAACGGCAGGGAGCCTGAAAATCTTTACAAGATTTTCGATTCAATTCCTGTCGGCACGAGATTTATTTCACAAAAGGAGCGGTGAGAGATGAACTACATTGAAAAGCTGGGATTTAAAGCAAAGGACTGCAAGGCGGAAATCGCAAACGCTTCGAGTGCACAGAAAAACGATGCTCTGCTTGAAATCGCTCATGTTTTAAGACGCAACTGCGACATGATAAGAGAAGAGAATCTCAAGGATTTAAAAGCGGCGGCGGCAAGAGGAATGAGCGAGGTTATGCAGGACAGACTGCGCCTTGACGACAAAAGGATAGAGGGCATGGCGGCGGCGTGTGAAAAGCTGTGTGCGGCGTCTGACCCTGTAGGCGAAATTATCGGCGGCGAGGTGCGTCCTAACGGCATGAAAATCACAAGAGTGCGTGTGCCGATGGGCGTTATCGGAATCATCTACGAATCCCGTCCGAACGTTACCGTTGATGCGGCGGCGCTTTGCTTAAAGAGCGGAAACGCTGTAATTCTGCGTGGCGGCAAGGAGGCTATAAATTCAAACATCTGCCTTGTCAAACTCATGCAGCAGGCGATAAGAGTTGCGGGACTGCCTGAAAGCATAGTTCAGCTTGTAGAGGACACCGACAGAGGCGTGGCTCTTGATATGATGCAGGCAAACGGCTTTTTAGACGTGCTTATCCCGAGAGGCGGCGCAAGGCTTATTCAGACGGTGGTAAAAACTGCGACAGTGCCTGTAATTGAAACAGGTACGGGAAATTGTCATGTTTATGTAGACGCAAGCGCAGATTTAAACATGGCAGTTGACATCACAGACAACGGCAAGACACAGCGTCCGTCAGTTTGCAACGCAGTGGAGAGCTGTTTGGTACACCGTGACGTTGCGGAGGACTTTCTGCCAAGGCTCAAGGAGCGGCTTGACAAGCATAGCGTTGAGATAAGAGGCTGCGAGCTTACGAGAATGATTTTAGGCGATGAGGTAGTTTTAGCGACCGATGAGGACTATGCGACAGAATTTTTAGACTACATAATTTCAATCAAGGTGGTTGACAGTCTGCGTGAAGCGATTGAGCATATCAATAGCTATTCGACAGGTCACAGCGAGTGCATTGTGACGGAAAGTCTGTTTTCAGCGGAGGAATTTCAAAAAAGAGTTGACTCTGCGGCGGTTTATGTAAACTGCTCGACAAGGTTCACCGACGGCGATGAGTTCGGACTTGGAGCGGAAATCGGAATTTCCACTCAAAAGCTCCACGCAAGAGGTCCGATGGGACTTCGGGCGCTTACCACCGAAAAGTGGCTTGTAAACGGAAACGGTCAGATTAGAAAATAAAGCTTTGCGGCACACGGGCGTTAAACTCTGTGCCGCATTTTTTGAAAGACTGCTAAAGGCTTTGATGTACAAATAATTAACAATATGTAAAAAATAAATCTACTTCAAAAACAACGCTTGACAGCAGGACAAAATAGTGATATAATATTATAGTCAAGCGTTTGACAAAAGCTTATGCGGCAGTGCTGGAATAGGCAGACAGGCACGTTTGAGGGGCGTGTGTCATACGACGTACGGGTTCAAGTCCCGTTTGCCGCACTTATCGGATATGCACTAAGCGACTGAATATATTCTTCAGCTAATTTGCTGTAAATATATTCAGTCGCTTAGTGCATACTTAACGTATGTTTTTATCGGCTGAGGTAAGCTTGTTTTTTCTTTCGCAGGCTTATCTTAGTGGATAAAAAAATTGCGGAGGAAGGATTTGAACCTACGACCTTCGGGTTATGAGCCCGACGAGCTACCGAACTGCTCCACTCCGCGTTAAATGAGACCGAGATTACTTGCCTACAGAGCTTTAACACCCTGTAACCCCGACCGCATTATTAGTATACCACAAAATTTCAGCTTTGTCAACCCCTTTTGAAAATTTTTTTCAAAAATATTTTTTGAATTGTCGATTTAACAATTTTTGGATATTAAAGTCCTGCCTAATTGGAAAAAGTAAGAAAATTGTCGTCAAATTGTATAAAGAAAATGCACTTATGACTTAATTTTTTGTATTGTAAATAGAATTTGAAAAAAATTGCCGTTTAAGTGTTGACAAATGCAGGCAGGATGTGTTATAATAAGGTTACAATGAATCCCGCCTAATTACAAATAGGTGTCAATTTGGTTAAGATTTCAATTTGCAGCTTTGTTTACAGTAAATTAAGAGAAGAAGATGAAAACTATGATTGATATGAAAATAAAAGAAGGCGTTTTGTTGACAGTGCCGAAGCGCACCGCTTTAATGCAATCAGGAATTGAAGTAGAGTATATTGAACATACTGCTCCAGAGCTTGATTTTAAATATGAAGCTAAGCCTGTATATGATTTTTTTAAAAGAGCGATGGATATTGTGCTTTCGTTTGCGGCTGTCGCTGTGCTTTTGATTCCGCTGCTGCTGTTTTCTCTTTTGATTGTTATTAAAGACCCGGGTAGTCCTATTTTCAAGCAGGAAAGAGTCGGTAAAAACGGCAAGCGTTTTTATATGTATAAGCTGAGAAGTATGTACAAGGACGCAGAGGACACCAAAAAGGATCTGATGGAGCAAAATGAGTGCTCGGCGCACTTCTTTAAAATAAAGAACGACCCGAGAATTTTAGGCAGACTCGGCAAATTTATCAGAAAAACCTCTGTAGACGAGCTGCCGCAGCTTTTTAATATCCTTAAAGGCGATATGGCTATTGTCGGACCTCGTCCGTTTGTTGAGAGCGAGCAGAAAAAAATGGCTCCTGAACGTCTTTTGGTCAAGCCTGGACTTTCATGCTACTGGCAGATTAACGGCAAAAATATGCTTTCAGATGAGATGAGCGATTACTACGACAAAAAGTACATAATGGAAAGAAGCCTTTGGCTTGATATTAAAATCATTTTCAAGACCTTTGCGGTTGTCTTTAAAAACGACTGACACATCCCTTTTAGTAGTGAGCTAAGTGCTTTAAATAAAAACTACGAGCGTTTGGAAAGCTTTCCGAACGCTCTTTTTGTTTATCTTGTTGTCAGAAACTTGATCGCCCTCTCTATTGAATCCTTTGAATTTCCCCAGTCTGCGTCCTTACCCGTGTTTCGGTAGTCGTACATTTTGCAGTAGTGCGAAACGTCCTTTTCAAGCTCGTCGAGGTATTTTTTCACAAGCTCCGTGCAATCTGACTGAAAGCCGTGACGGCAGGACTTGTCCATGTCGGCTTCACTCTTTTTCATAAGCATTTTGTAGTGCGGCAGACAGATAAGCTCCTGTTGTTCAAAAAGCTCTCTGAATTCACGCTCGTTTTTGTAGAGGTCGAAAAGGTTATCTAAAAGTCTTGTCATCCCCCACTCGATTTTGTTGCAGACAAAGCAGTCATTTGTCACCTTTGAAACCTTTTCAGTAGTGCGGCGGTTTTTGCCGTCTGTAGTTTCAAAAAGCTTCTTATCGTCAAAAACGTTTTTCTGAAGCTCCTGCAAATGACTTTGCAGCATAAGCGCAAGCGACAGACGGTTTTTGCAATTTCTCATCTGCTCAAAATGCTCCTTGCAAAATCCCGCCTTGTTCGTTTCTATCCTTACGTCAGGCTCCATCATCGCAGCTCCCATTATGTACTCGACGCTGTGCTGCTCAAGCGTATCTCTCATGCGGCATATCGGACAGCCGCACTTTGGTTCAAAGACCTCGTTAATCGGTATTGTAAGCAAGCTTTCGCGCATAAATTTATTCTCCTTTACCTTGCGTTTACGCTGTCAATAAATCTCATAAATGCCGCTCTGCCGCTTTCACTGCGCTTGTAAACTCCTGCGTGCTCGAGAACCTTGGCAAAGACAAGTCCTACCTCCTCGTGCAGAATTTCATCTATATTTTGCGGCGTGGGATTTTTTTCAGCTAAAATTTTCTCCGCCCAGTCAGCGTGCTTGGCAATTTTTTCATTTCCTCTTAAATCGCCGCCTTCAAGCATAACGGTTTTAAGCTGCTCAAGCTCCGCTTTCAGCCTGCTAGGAAGCACTGCCAGACCCATGACCTCTATAAGCCCGATGTTCTCCTTTTTGATATGGTGAAGCTCTGCGTGAGGGTGGTAAACTCCAAGCGGATGCTCGGAGGTGGTGATGTTGTTTCTCAGCACAAGATCAAGTTCAAATTGCTCTCCGCGTTTTCTTGCAATTGGTGTAATTGTGTTGTGCGGCTCTCCGTCAGTTTCAGCGTAAATAAATGCGCTTTCGTCAGTGTACGCTCTCCAACAGGAAAGAATTTTGTCCGCAAGAAGCGAAAGCCTATCACAGTCGCTTGAGCTTATGCGTATAACCGACATAGGCCATTTGACAATTCCTGCCTGTATATCCTCAAAGCCTTTAAATTCAACTGCCTGCTCAATCTGCGCTCTTTCCATTGCAAAGGTATAGTGTCCGCCCTGAAAATGCTCGTGCGCTAAAATCGAGCCGCCGACAATCGGCAAATCCGCATTTGAGCCTACAAAATAATGCTCAAACTGACGCACAAAATCAAACAGCTTGTCAAATGTGCTCTTGTCAATCACCATAGGCGTGTGCTTTTTGTTAAAGACTATACAATGCTCGTTGTAGTAAACGTAAGGCGAATACTGAAAGCCCCATGGCTCGCCTAAAATGTCAATCGCTGCAATTCTGTGATTGCCCCTTGCAGGGTAGTTCACTCTGCCGGCATACCCTTCGCACTCACAGCAAAGCTGGCATTTAGGATAGCCCGACTGCACGGCGTTTTTCGCAGCGGCTATAGCCTTCGGATCCTTTTCAGGCTTTGAAAGATTTATCGTAATGTCAAGCCTGCCGTACTCTGTGTCAACCGTCCACTTGACATCCTTAGCTATTCTGTCGCAGCGAATGTAGTTTGTGTTCTGACTAAATTTATAGTAGTTTTCGGTCGCTTTCTGCGGAGAAATTGAATAATCTCTGCGAAAATCAGCGTTGAGCTTACTTGGCGGCGGAGTAATAATTGTCATAAGCTCGGTGTCAAACAAATCTCTGTAAACTACGCTGTCCTCGCACAGCCCCTTTTCAACCGCATAGCTTGTAAGCTCCTCAAGCGTCTGCGCCAAATCTACATTTTCAAATTCACAATCTGGCTCGTCATAATCGTCCAAGCCTAAAGCCTTAAGCAGACGGTTGGTGCAGTAAATCTCGTCAAGCGGATCTATAAGCCCCCTTTGACGCCCATAGCAAATAAGCCTTTTCACACCATCATAAATCATAATACGCTTCCCCTTTTATTCAAATCCGTTCGCCACAGGCGAACCACCTTAACTGTTCACTATTCACTATTTACATTCTACCACAAAAATCAGAGAATTGCAACCGTTTTCACAAAACATTTTCCGAAAAAAAGACGCTGCTTTAAATCACAGCGTCCTTTTTTATCTGCAAACCTTTGAAAAGGTAAGAGCTTTACTTTTTAGCCTCAGCCTCGTTGTTGTAGAGCTTAGCATAGCGGAGCAGATAATCGTATCTGTCGTTTGCGTTCGCAACCGCCTTGTCGAAGAGCTTCTCGGCTCTCTGAGGATTCTGTCTTGCAAGAGCGTTGTAACGAACCTCTCCCATTAAGAACTCCTTGTAGTCCGCTGTCGGAGCCTTGGAATCGAGGATAAACGGATTCTTGCCCTCAAGCTTAAGCGATGGATTGTATCTGTACAAATGCCAGTAGCCTGCCTGTACCGCTTTCTTTTCCTCTGTCTGAGCTATCTTCATGCCGCCCTTGATACCGTGGTTGATACATGGAGCGTATGCGATGATAAGCGATGGACCAGGATAAGCTTCAGCCTCTGCGATTGCCTTGATGCACTGGTTGTAGTCTGCGCCCATAGCAATGTGAGCAACATATACATAGCCGTATGTCATAGCAATTCCTGCGAGGTCCTTCTTCTTAACCTCTTTACCTGCCGCAGCAAACTGCGCGATAGCTCCTGTAGGTGTTGACTTTGAGGACTGTCCGCCCGTGTTGGAGTAAACCTCGGTGTCGAATACGAAGATGTTTACATCCTCGCCCTGTGCGATAACATGGTCAAGTCCTGAGAAGCCGATGTCGTAAGCCCAGCCGTCGCCGCCGAAAATCCAGAGCGATTTCTTTCTTAAGAAATCTGCGTCCTTGAGAATTTCCTCCGCAGCCTTTGTCTTGGACTTCTTAAGAGCGTCAATCAGAGCCTTTGTAGCAGGCGTGTTCTTTGCGCCGTCGTCAACGGTTGAGAGATATTCCTCGCAGGCTTTCTTTACCGGAGCGGACTTTGTTGACTTAGAAAGCTCCAGAACCTTAGCGATTGTTCTCTGTCTGATTGTGTTCTGCGCAAGGAACATTCCGTAGCCGTACTCTGCGTTGTCCTCGAACAGTGAGTTAGCCCATGCGGGGCCCTTGCCCTCTGCGTTCTTAGTATAAGGAGTTGAGGGAGCCGAGCCGCCCCAGATTGACGAGCAACCTGTAGCGTTTGCAATGTACATTCTGTCGCCGAACAGCTGAGTTACAAGCTTGGCGTAAGGCGTTTCTCCGCAGCCTGCGCAAGCGCCTGAGAACTCAAGCAGCGGCTGCTTGAACTGCGAACCCTTGACAGTAGCTTCCTTAAATTTTTCGTGAACCTCGGGCTTGTCCTTGAGAGTAAGTCCGTAGTTAAATACCTCCTGCTCTGCAAGCTGTGTTTCCAGCGGAGCCATGGAGAGAGCCTTCTGCCCTTTCTTTCCTGGACAAACGTTTACGCATGAGCCGCAGCCTGTGCAGTCGAGAGCCGACATTGTCATAACAAAGTAATATCCTGGCATACCCACGCAGGCGACAGCCTTTTCCTTTGCAAGCTTAGGAGCTTTCTTAAGCTCGTCCTCCGTCATGATAACGGGACGGATTACAGCGTGAGGGCAAACGTATGAGCAGAAGTTGCACTGAATACAGTTTGCGCTGTCCCATGCGGGAACGTCAACTGCAATTCCTCTCTTTTCAAATGCGGCAGAGCCCTGTGGGAACGTGCCGTCCGCCATGTGAACAAACGTTGAAACAGGAAGCGTGTCGCCTTTCTGAGCGTTGCAGGGAATCTGAATTTCGTTTACAAAGTCCTCAAGAACCTTGTCTGAGCAGCTCACGTTCGGAATACCCATAGCGGTATCGCCAGCATTCTTCCACTCTTCAGGAACCTTAACCTCTACTACCTGCTGACATCCTGCGTCAATAGCGTCATGGTTCATCTTGACGATAGCCTCGCCCTTCTTTGAATAAGAAGCGGTAGCCGCATCCTTCATATACTTAATCGCATCGTCAAGCGGAATGATGTTTGCAAGCTTGAAGAATGCAGACTGGAGTACGGTGTTGATTCTGTTTCCAAGACCGATTTCCTTTCCAATCTTGACTCCGTTTATAATGTAGAACTTAATGTCGTTCTGCGCAATGTATCTCTTAACCTGACCTGGCAAATGCTTGTCAAGATCTTCCTCTGACCACTGGCAGTTGAGCAGGAATGTTCCGCCCGGTTTGATGTCTGAAACCATATCGTACTTGTCGATATAGCTCTCGTTGTGACAGGCAACAAAGTCAGCCATATTGATGAGGTAGGTGGACTTAATCGGAGTTTTTCCGAATCTGAGGTGAGAAACCGTTACGCCGCCCGATTTCTTTGAGTCGTAAGCAAAGTATGCCTGAGCATAGAGATCTGTGTGGTCGCCGATAATCTTGATAGAGTTCTTGTTAGCTCCTACCGTACCGTCAGCACCCAGACCCCAGAACTTGCAGGAGGTTGTACCCTCAGGAGCAGTGTCAATCTTTTCTGACGAATCAAGCGAAAGATTTGTAACGTCGTCGGTGATACCGATTGTAAATCTAGGCTTGTAGCTTTCCTTCCATGAAGCGTTCCAGTAAACAGCCTTAATCTGTGCAGGAGTTGTGTCCTTTGAACCAAGTCCGTATCTTCCTGATGTAACGGGTACATCATGGAACTTAGTTCCCTTGAGAGCGGCGGCAACGTCAAGCCACAGCGGCTCGCCGAGTGAACCAGGCTCTTTTGTTCTGTCGAGAACGCTTATCTGCTCAATTGTGTCAGGCAGAGCCTCGACAAGCTTGTCTGCGCAGAAAGGACGATACAAGCGAACCTTTACAAGACCAAGCTTTGTTCCCTCGTTTGCGTTGAGGTAGTCTATAGTTTCCTCAATCGTGTCACAGACTGAACCCATAGCTACAATTACATGAGTAGCATCTGGTGCGCCGTAGTAGTTAAACAGCTTGTAGTTTGTACCGATTTTTTCATTAACCTTGTTCATGTAGGTTTCTACTACTTCTGGGATAGCATCGTAGTAGGTGTTGCAGGCTTCTCTTGCCTGGAAGAAAATATCTCCGTTCTGAGCCGTACCGCGAAGCACAGGATGCTCAGGGTTGATAGCTCTCTTTCTAAATTCGGCTATTGCGTCGTAGTCAACCATTTGAGCAACGTCCTCTTTGTCCCACGTTTCAATTTTCTGAATCTCGTGAGAGGTTCTGAAGCCGTCAAAGAAGTGCAGGAACGGAACTCTGCCCTTGATTGTCGAGAGATGCGCTACTGTTCCTAAGTCCATAACCTCCTGAGGGTTGCTGGAGCAGAGCATTGCAAATCCAGTCTGACGACAGGCATAAATGTCCGAGTGGTCGCCGAAGATGTTGAGCGCATGAGAAGCAACGCATCTTGCGGAAACATGAATTACGCAGGGGAGAAGCTCGCCTGCAATCTTGTACATATTCGGGATCATCAAAAGAAGACCCTGCGAAGCTGTGTAGGTGGTGGTAAGTGCGCCGGCTGAAAGTGAACCGTGTACGGTACCTGAAGCTCCTGCCTCCGACTGCATTTCCGCAACCTTGACAGGTGTTCCGAAGATGTTGGTCTGTCCCTTTGCCGCCCACTGGTCTGTCACCTCAGCCATTACCGACGACGGCGTGATAGGATAGATAGCAGCAACCTCTGTAAAGGGATAGGAAGCCCATGCAGCAGCGTTGTTTCCGTCCATGGTTTTCATTTTTCTTGCCATTTCAAAAATCATTCCTTTCTCGTATTTCGGGAGAAAATCCAGGTACATTCTGACTTCACTGCAAAACGCACCGCCGCCGCTTAATTTTAAAGTGCGGTCTCTCCCATAAAATTTCCGCCGTTAAGACTTGGCGGATTAATTACATTTATATTATACCACTAATTTTTTGTTTTGTAAATACCCTTTTCTAAATTTTTTACCTGTTTATCACGATATTTTTTATTTAATTCGGTTAGCTTACGCTTACATATGTGCAGCTTTTACATGGGTGAAGATGAGCATATGAATATTAGGCACTTCTAAAGCAAAGAATCAAATTATCTTTTAAAAGTGTGAGTGCGCTCATAAAATTCTTTATTTCTTATCACTGAGCCTATTGACAAAAGAGCTTTTTTGTTGTATAATTAAAATGAAGGGATAAACCTCGGAATATGACAAATAAATTATGTAAGGAGAAGATACATATGTCTAAATTTTGTACAAGCTGCGGAGCGCAGATTGATGATAATACTGCTTTCTGTACAAACTGCGGAGCGGCTCAGCAGGCTGATGCGGTTAATCCGAACACAGCTTATCAGGCTTATTCAGCAGCAAACAATAACGCACAGCCGACCTTTGACGAGGTTTCTTATAATTATGCCGGCGATATAGGAGCTGTACAGGAGATAGGCAAGGCTAAAAACAATAACACGATTATCGGGCTTTGCGCAGTTTTATTAGTTGTAATCATTGCGGCGGCGGTTTTGCTTGCGATTTTTGTTTTCGGCAAAAAGGATTATGAGGAACCGATTGAGAAATTATGCCTGGCGATAGAAGAAGCTGACGGAGGCGCATTTGCGGATGCTTATGCTGATTATCTTGTTGACTATATGGATTATAACTTTGAAGAGTACTATGATTGTGATACAGAAGAATGGTTCGAGGAATATATCTTAGAAGACGGTCTTGATTATCTTGAAGATGAGTATGGCGATGACATCAAGGTTTCTTACAAGGTTACTGATAAAGAGAAGCTTGACGACGATGATCTAGAGGATTTAGAAGACGAAATCAAAGATGAATATGATGAAAAGGTCGATGTTACAGAAGGCTATAAGCTTGAAGTAGAAATAACAGTTAAGGGTGAAGATGATAAGGAAACTTTTGACGGAGATATTTTTGTTTATAATATAGATGATAAATGGTGTATTGACGCTACTGTCGAAGATGATACTCTTGATATTGTAGATGACATATATGATGATTACAGTTTTAGCGATGACTAAGATTAAAATCAGTCGGTGAAAATATTACAGCCGTGTTTCGGCTTACGGTTGTCATAAAGTACGGATATACAGATACATATTTAAAAAGTGATACACAAAAGAAAGGTACATTAACAATGAATTTTTTTAACGTAGGCTTTGTGCTGTGCGCAATTGACGTGAGCTTTTCGTCATGGATAAATTACGCTTTCAAGCTTTTGGGCGCAGTCTTTATGTTTGTCGGAATAAGAGAAGCGCAGGCGGTCGCAGACGGCTTTGAGCGTTTTAACGGACAGGTTGTGACGGCGGGAGCTCTTTCTGTTACTGGACTTGCGGCGGCTCTGCTTTATCAGGCGGGAACTCTTTCAGGAACGTCTGCAAATGTGATTTTAACGGCGGTGGGCTTTCTTTCGGCGGCGGCTGTCGTTTACAATCAGTATTCGATTATAAAGCATATCACTCCCATGCACGAGCTGGTCAACGACCCGTCTCTGCTTGATAGGCTTTCAAAGCTGTGGAAGAGGCTTACCGTTTTCAGAGCTGTTGCGCTTGTCTGTGAAACGGTGGCGCACTGTATGCCCGACTGCACTGCTCAGGCGGTTGTGCAGTTTGTCATGCTTGCCGCCAGAATAATTATGTACGTCTACGTTTTCTTTGTTGCGGCGGCGTTTAACCGTGTGAGAATGGACTTTAACGTAATGCACCCGGTGTGATTTTAAGAAAGGAGCGGACTTGATTGCTTTCAGTGATTATCCCTGCGTTTAACGAGCAGGACAATGCGCCTGCAGCGGCTTCGGCAATAAGCCGCACCCTTGATTCCTACAATATAGACTACGAGCTTATCTTTATAAACGACGGCTCAACCGACCGCACATGGCTAAGACTCACTCAGCTTGCGGCAAGCGATGAGAAAATCAAGGCGATTTGCCTTAGCCGCAACTTTGGCAAGGAGGCGGCGATTTTTGCAGGACTTGAAGCGGTGAACGGCGAGGTCTGCGCCGTGATGGACTGCGATTTACAGCATCCGCCTAAGACGCTTGTCGAGATGTACCGCATCTGGGAAAACAGCGATGTGGATATAGTTGAAGCAAAAAAACGTTCAAGGGGAGAGGAGAAGAAATCCTACGGATTTTTCGCACGGCTTTTTTATAAGCTGATAAATAAGGTTTCAGGGCTTGATATGAGCGATTCGTCCGACTTTAAGCTGATGGACAAGCGGGCGGTGGACGCACTTTTGAGAATGCCCGAGCGGCTTACCTTTTTCAGAGCGATGTCAAGCTGGGTCGGCTTTAAAACCGAGTGTGTTTATTTTGACGTTGAACAGCGCAATTCAGGAGAGAGCAAGTTTAAATTCAAAGGCTTGGTGAAATACGCAGTGACAAGCATAACCTCGTTCACCTCTGCACCTATGCAGATTGTAACGGCGGCAGGAGCTGTAACCTTTATAATCGCAGTGATTATGACGCTTGACACTCTTTACAACAAGCTCTGGGGCGGCTCTGCGGAGGGCTTTCCGACAGTTATATTGCTTCAGCTTTTCACCTCTGCGATTATCATGCTTAGCTTAGGTATAATCGGCTACTACATTGCAAAAATATACGAAGAGATAAAACAGCGTCCCCGCTACATTGTAAGCGAAAGATTAAATCTTGATAAAAATGACAAGGACAGGAGAAAATAAAATGCCTCAAATTCAGTCTGACGGCGAAACAAAAAAATCAGCAGGGCTCAAACCAAAGAAAAGCAAAAAAGCATACCTTTCAAATCTCTCTCAGGGCTTTTCATATTTAGAAAAGGTATTTTCAGCAAAACCGTTCGCTCTTTACCTGATTGTTTTTCTGATTCCTGTGGTAATAATGTATCTGGCATATGCGCTTTTCGGCGTTCATCCTTTCGGCAACGGTTCGGTGCTGGTGCTTGATTTAAATGCGCAGTATGTTTACTACTACGAGGCTTTTCGTGACGCAATTTTAGGCGATGGAGGCTTAGACAGTCTTATCTACAGCTGGTCGAGAAATCTTTCCGGCGATATGTTCGGGATTTTCGCCTACTACATTTCAAGCCCGTTTATGTTTGTGATTCTGCTCTTCCCACGCAGCGCAATGTGCGGAGCGGTTGAAGCAATGCAGCTTTTGAAAATCGGCTCGGCGGCTGTGACCTTTGCCTTTTACCTTAGAAACACAGCTAAAGTAAAGGCGGCTGACGAAAAAAATTTCAAGCGTGCGAAAAACACCTCTGTTGTGATTTTTTCAACCATGTATGCGCTTATGTCCTACATGGTGGTTCAGCTTATGGACCCTATGTGGCTTGACGGACTTATCTATCTGCCGCTAATATGCTTGGGAGTGGAAAAACTTATCTACAAGGGCAAAATGCTGCCGCTTGCAATTCCGCTTGCGCTGATGTTTATTTCGCATTTCTATATCGGCTATATGGTGGGTATTTTTACATTTTTCTACTTCGTCTACTGCTATTTCGGCATAGAGGGCAGAAGGGTTCCGAAGCGCTGGTTTTCCTCGATTTTAAAATTCGCAGGAAGCGCTGTAACGGCGATTCTCACCGCCTGCGGAGTGCTTTTGCCGATTTACAATGCGCTTAAGCTGGGCAAGCTTGAATTTTCAACTCCTGACTGGTCTATGGCGACGCAGTTTGACTTTCTCACCTTTCTCACAAAGCTGTTTCCGCTGAGCTACGACACGGTTTATCCTGACGGTCTGCCGATGATTTACTGCGGCACGGCTGTGCTGATTCTTGTCCCGCTGTTTTTCATGAATAAAAAAATTTCAGTCAAGCGCAAAGCTTCAAGCGGCTTGTTGCTTGCGCTTACCGCAGTGCTTATGTACATTCGTCCGACCGATATAGTTCTCCACGGCTTTCAGGTTCCGAACTGGCTGCCCTACCGCTACTCCTTTGTGTTTTCATTCCTCCTGCTCATAATGGCATATGAAGCGTTTGAAAATCTGGACGGAATAAGCTTTAAGGAAATCGGCGGAGTTTTCTTCGGACTTATGGTTTATCTGATCTGGTGCGAAAGGGAAAACTATGAGCATTTTGAAATTTTCCGTTCCGTCACCGATTCAGACGGCGAAACCTCTGCGGTTATAGGCGGCATATGGTTCTCCGCACTTGCGCTTGCAGTGTATTTTCTCATGCTGTATTTAAAGAAAAAATATACGGCGTCAAGAATTTTGTGTTTTGTATTATGTGTTGCAGTCGGAGTGGAAATGCTTGCAAATTCTATGGACACACTTCAAAAGATAGATGAGGATGTAGTTTACAGCGATTATACCTCTTATGAGCCGTATATGTCAAACACCATTGACGCTGTAGAACACATTCAGCAGTTTGACGATTCAGTCTACCGCATGGAGGCGACTACTCCTCGCTCGGTAAACGACCCGATGGGAACGGGCTACAGTGGAATTTCACATTCGAGCTCTGTTATGAACACACCCGCTCTTCTTCTTTTGCAGCAGCTAGGCTATGCCTACGGCGGAAACTACACTAGCTATAACGGCGCAACGCTTATCACTGATTCGATTTTTAACATCAAGTATTTGATGGATATAGTAGAAGACGACAGCGAGGGAGACGACGGCTATCAGGCTATAAAAATCCCTGATAAGTACAAGCTTGCGACTCATATTGAGGAGGACGGCGCAACCTACAAGTTTTATCAAAACCCCTATGCAATGGGCTGGGGAGTAGTTTGCGATGAAAATATAAATTCGATAGAAATGGTTGACGACAATCCGTTTGAAAATCAAAATGTGCTTTACAGTGCGCTTGCTTCGGGCGATGGAATAACAGAATATTTTACAAGGATAGTTCCGAAAAATATGGAAACTGAAAATGTCACCACCGCCACCCTTACTGATGGAAAAACTACAAAATTCTATGCTACTGATGAAAGCGCCGCCGAAACTCATGTCGACTATGTTGTAGAGATGAACAGGGACGGGGATTTGTATATGTATCTGCCGACCGACTACGAGAGGAGCTGCACAATCTGGGTGCTTGACGAGGAAAGCTACCAAAACGGCGACGGCACAATGGACTATGCAGGACAGTTCTTTGTAGGCGACAACTATTCGATTTTAAATCTCGGTTCGTTTTTAAAAAATCAGGACGTGAGAATTAGAATTACAATTTCAAATGAGGATAAGGAAGCGTTCTGGAGCGACAACCTTTTCTACACGCTTGACACCGAAGCCTTTGAGCAAACTGCAGAGCTTTTGCAGTCAAACAGCGCTCAGGTTACTCAGATCGACAACACCTCTGTAACGGTAAGCTGTAATTCTGACAGTGACGACAGCTATCTTTTCACTACTGTTCCGTACCAGGAGGGCTGGATTATAAAGGTAAACGGCAAAGAGGTAAGCTGTGAAACTGCGGTAGGTGCGCTTATAACCATTCCGCTTGAAGAGGGAGAGAATGTAATCGAGATGAGCTTTGAACCAAGCTATCTTACAGCAGGAATAGTTCTTTCAATTGTCGGGCTGCTGTGTATTCTGCTGATATTTATTTTCGAGTATAAGGACGGCAGGCTTATAGACTCGATTATCTCTAAGCTTGACGGCAGGGCAAAGGAAAAGGATAAAAAACAAAATCCGTTAGGGACGGATTGATGATGAAAGGAAGTAATTTTTATGTCAAAGAAAAACAATGATTCATACCAAAAGAGTGATAAGCCGCTGATTCTCAGAATTATCGTGCTTGCTGTTGTGGCGGCTATGATTTTAGGAATAGTTATCGGCTCTGTGGCGAGTATGTTTTAAGCCATGGTACATATAGGAAATAGCTGGGACGCTCTTTTGCAGGACGAATTTCGCTCAGAGTACTATCTTAAGCTTCGTGAATTTCTCAAAGCCGAGTACTCAAGCCGTACTATTTATCCCAATATGTACGATATATTTAATTCGCTCAGATACACTCCGTATGAAAATGTAAAGGCTGTTATCATAGGGCAGGACCCTTACCACGGCGAAGGGCAGGCTCACGGGCTTTGCTTTTCTGTGAAAAAGGGAGTTGACGCACCGCCGTCGCTTCAGAATATTTTCAAGGAGCTTCAAGCTGATTTAGGAATATCTGCGCCGAATCACGGCGAGCTTACCGATTGGACAAGGCAGGGAGTTTTGCTTCTCAACAGCGTTCTCACCGTGCGTGCAGGGCAGCCAAATTCACACAAGGGCATGGGCTGGGAAACGCTCACCGATGCAGTTATAAGGCTGCTAAACGAGCGTGAGCAGCCGACTGTCTTTCTGCTCTGGGGCGCAAATGCCCGTGCAAAGGCGGTGCTGATTACAAATCCTAAGCACTTGGTTCTGACAGCGGCGCACCCGTCTCCACTCTCTGCCTACAACGGCTTTTTCGGCTGCCGTCATTTTTCCAAAACAAACGAATTTTTAAAGAGCAATGGGCTTGAACCGATTGACTGGAGAATTTCTTAGTGCAGTATTGCGCAAAGACCGCATTATGAGCTCCGTTCATACAAACGGCTTTGTACGTTTGCCGCTTGCAAATTTTCTGTCATATTTCTCGTGAATACATAAAATAAACACTACCGTTTTTTGTTTTACCTAACGAAAAAAGTTACAAAAAGGTAAAAAAAACGTATATGTTTTGTAAACTGCTATTGACTTATTGGAGGTAGTGGTGTATAATAAAATATGTGTTGACACTGTATGTCAACATAAATTTTTAACGAAAGGAGAGATAATATGCCAACCTTTAACCAATTGGTTAAGAATGGAAGGGACACCTTTGAGAAGAAATCAACCGCACCTGCGCTTCAGAAGGGATATAACTCGAAGAAGAAAAAGACGATTGATCAGAGCTGTCCACAGAAGAGAGGAGTCTGCACGGCTGTAAGAACCGCAACGCCTAAAAAGCCTAATTCGGCTATGAGAAAGATTGCCAGAGTTAAGCTTACAAACGGTACAGAGGTTACAGCTTACATTCCCGGAATCGGACATAATCTTCAGGAACACAGCGTTGTTCTTATCAGAGGCGGACGTGTTAAGGATCTGCCTGGTACTCGTTACCATATTATAAGAGGTACGCTTGACGCACAGGGCGTTGCGCAGAGAATGCAGGCACGTTCAAAGTATGGTGCAAAAAGACCTAAGGCAGGCAAATAAGCAAAAGACCAAAAACATTCAAAAAAAAGTAAAAACTCATTGTCGCATAACTGCGAAGACCACAGTATGGCGGTGTGATTATATATACAATCACCTTACCGCAGTGCTGATCGGGGCTATAGGATAAGCCTGTAGAGCGAGTACCTGTGAATTCATTTTTGTGAAGGAGGGAATTACAGTGCCAAGAAGAGGTAAGGTTACAAAGAGAGATGTTCTTGAGGATCCTATTTATCACTCAAAGCTTGTTACACGTCTTGTAAACAACATCATGCTTGACGGCAAAAAGGGTGTTGCGCAGAAGATAGTTTACGGAGCGTTTGAGATTGTAGAGGAAAAGACGGGACGCAATGCTCTCGAGGTTTTTGAAGAGGCGATGGAAAACATCATGCCTGTATTGGAGGTTAAGGCTCGCCGTGTTGGCGGTGCTACCTACCAGGTTCCTATGGAGGTTCGTCCTGACAGACGTCAGACGCTCGGACTTCGTTGGATAACCAAATATTCTCGTGAAAGACACGAGGCTACAATGAAAGAAAGACTTGCGGCGGAGATTTTAGATGCTCTTAACGGAACGGGCGGCTCCTGCAAGAAACGCGACGAAACACACAGAATGGCGGAGGCAAACAAGGCGTTCGCTCATTACAGATGGTAATAGTAAGTATAACAGGGGGAAATTATGGCAAGAGATTGTTCGTTGCAGGATACCAGAAATATTGGTATCATGGCACATATTGACGCCGGTAAGACTACGACTACCGAGCGTATCCTGTTTTACACAGGTATTAACCATAAAATCGGAGAGGTTCACGAGGGTGCTGCAACCATGGACTGGATGGAGCAGGAGCAGGAGAGAGGAATCACAATTACTTCTGCGGCTACCACTTGCTTTTGGAAGGGACACAGACTGAACATCATCGACACTCCGGGACACGTTGACTTTACTGTTGAGGTTGAGAGATCTCTCAGAGTGCTTGACGGCTCGGTAACTGTTCTCTGCGCAAAGGGCGGGGTTGAGCCTCAGACTGAAACCGTATGGCGTCAGGCTGACAACTATCGTGTTCCGAGAATGGTTTATGTAAACAAGATGGACATCATGGGAGCGGATTTTTACAACGTTCTCGATATGCTCCATACAAGATTAAAAACAAATGCAGTTCCGATTCAGCTGCCGATTGGCGCTGAGGACGAATTTAAGGGAATTATCGACCTGCTTGAGATGAAAGCCTATATCTATACAAATGACTTGGGTACAGATATTCAGGTTGAGGATATTCCTGAGGATATGGTTGAAAAGGCGGAGCAGTATCACGCTGATTTGCTTGAGCATCTCGCAGAGGTTGACGAGAAGCTTATGGAGAAGTATTTCGCCGAGGAGGAGATCTCCATTGACGAAATGAAAGCGGTTATCAGAAAGAGTACCATTGCGAACACAATGGTTCCCGTAACCTGCGGTACTTCATATAAGAATAAGGGCGTACAAAAGCTGCTTGATGCTATTGTAGACTATATGCCCGCTCCGACTGATATTGACCATATCAAGGGAGTAAATCCCGAAACAGGCGAAGAGGTTGAAAGACCGTCAAGCGACGAAGAGCCGTTTGCGGCGCTTGCGTTTAAGATTGCTACAGACCCGTTTGTAGGAAAGCTGTGCTTCTTTAGAGTGTACTCTGGTATGCTCAACGCAGGTTCAAGCGTTTACAACGCCTGCAAGGATAAGAGTGAGAGAATCGGACGTATAGTTCAGATGCACTCGAATCATAGAAAGGATATTGAAACGGTTTACGCAGGCGATATTGCCGCTGCGATCGGACTTAAGAATACCACGACGGGCGACACGCTCTGCGATGAGAAGAATCCCGTAATCCTTGAGTCAATGGAATTCCCGGAGCCTGTTATTCAGCTGGCTATCGAGCCTAAGACCAAGGCAGGACAGGAAAAGATGGGAATTGCGCTTTCCAAGCTTGCTGAGGAGGATCCGACGTTCAGAACATGGACGGACGATGAAACAGGGCAGACTATTATTGCAGGAATGGGCGAGCTTCACCTTGAGATTATCGTAGACAGACTTCTGCGTGAGTTTAAGGTCGAGGCAAATGTCGGCGCACCGCAGGTATCCTATAAGGAGACAATCAAGGCGAACGCTAATGTTGATTATAAGTATGCCAAGCAGTCTGGTGGTAAGGGTCAGTACGGACACGTCAAGATCAATATCGAGCCGAACGAATCAGGCAAAGGCTATGAGTTTATCAACCACATTGTCGGCGGAGCTATTCCAAAGGAGTATATTCCTGCTGTAGACGCTGGTATTCAGGGTGCTATGGAAGCGGGAGTACTTGCAGGCTATCAGGTGGTCGACGTCAAGGTAGAGCTTTACGATGGCTCGTATCACGAGGTTGACTCGTCTGAAATGGCGTTTAAGCTCGCAGGCTCAATGGCGTTCAAGGAGGCTATGAGAAAGGCTACACCTGTAATTCTCGAGCCTATAATGAAGGTTACGGTAATTGTTCCTGAGGACTATATGGGAGATGTTATCGGAGATCTTAACTCTCACCGCGGACAGATTCAAGGCATGGAGGCAAGACCGGGAGCAGAGCAGATAAATGCGCTTGTTCCGCTTTCTGAAATGTTCGGATATTCAAACGATCTGCGTTCGAGAACACAGGGAAGAGGTCAGTATTCTATGGAACCTGACAGCTATATTGAGCTTCCTAAGTCAATTGCGGAGAAAATTGTTTCCGCAAGAAGCAAAGAGAGCTAAGTAAAGCAAAAAAATTGATTATTTTTGAAAAAAACACTTGCAAAATCAGTTCGTTTCTGTTATAATAAATATATGCGAATGTATTTTGTACAAAATATTTTTAAGGAGGAAATTTCCTATGGCAAAGGCTAAATTTGAAAGAAACAAACCCCACGTAAACATTGGTACTATCGGCCACGTTGACCACGGTAAAACAACACTTACTGCGGCTATTACCAAGACTCTTGCTATGAAGGGTCAGGCTCAGTACGAGGCTTACGACATGATCGATAAGGCTCCTGAGGAGAGAGAAAGAGGAATCACAATCAACACCGCTCACGTTGAGTATGAAACTGACAAGCGTCACTATGCTCACGTTGACTGCCCAGGACACGCTGACTATGTAAAGAACATGATCACTGGTGCGGCTCAGATGGACGGTGCTATCCTCGTAGTTGCGGCTTCAGACGGTCCTATGGCTCAGACAAGAGAGCACATTCTTCTTGCTCGTCAGGTTGGCGTTCCTGCAATCGTTGTTTATATGAACAAGGCTGACCAGGTTGACGATCCTGAGCTTTTAGAGCTTGTTGAGATGGACATCAGAGATCTTCTCTCGACATACGATTTCCCTGGAGACGACACACCTGTTATCATCGGTTCAGCTCTCGCTGCACTTGAAGCTCCGGACGATCTGTCGAACGAGGCATACAAGTCGATTATCGAGCTTATGGATGCTGTTGACGACTTTATCCCCAGCCCTGAAAGAGACGACGCTAAGCCGTTCCTGATGCCGATTGAGGACACAATGACTATTTCAGGACGTGGTACAGTTGTAACAGGAAGAGTTGAAAGAGGACGTCTTAACCTCAACGAGCAGGTTGAAATCGTTGGACTTTCCGATGAGAAGCAGACCACAGTTGTAACAGGTATAGAGATGTTCAGAAAGACTCTTGACTATGCTGAGGCAGGCGACAACATCGGTGCGCTTCTGCGTGGTATCACAAGAGATCAGGTTGAAAGAGGACAGGTTCTCTGCAAGCCAGGTTCAATTCATCCGCACACCAAGTTCGCAGGACAGGTTTACGTTCTTAAGAAGGACGAGGGCGGTCGTCACACACCTTTCTTTAACAACTATCGTCCGCAGTTCTATTTCAGAACAACAGACGTTACAGGCGTTATCACACTTCCCGCTGACAAGGAAATGTGCATGCCTGGAGATAACGTTTCTATGGACGTTGAGCTTATCACACCTGTCGCTATCGAAGAGGGACTTCGTTTCGCTATTCGTGAGGGCGGCAGAACTGTAGGTTCAGGCGTTGTTACCAAGATTAACGAGTAATTAGTTAAATGACAATGAGCAGGTTCGTTTTTTGCGAGCCTGCTTTTTTGTTAATAAACAGTAAAAAAGCGCACATATTTGTAGACCTTTTTTGCTTGCTATGTTATAATAAAAGTATTATAGAAATTTATTTGCCTGAAAAGTGAGGTGAACCAAGGTGAACAAGGAAAAAAAGGATTATATAGTTGACGTTGCAGGGGAGAGGGTTTACCAGAATCAGAGCAAGGAATACTCTGACGCCTATACAGAGTGGAGAAACAATTCAGAAAATAAATTCGCATACCGCTTTGTTCACGATACCAGAGAGCATATTTACATTGACGGCGAGGGCTATGCCGATGAGTTTGCGGCTCAGGCGGAAAGAGGTGCGCTCAAACGCTGCTTTGGATTCTTAGGAATACTGATGCTTGTAATGCTTGCGCTTCAGGCACTTTATTATATAGTTGCAAATATAATTTATGACAATCCATTTTTCGGCTGGGTTTATTATTCGCAGAGAGATACTCAGCCTGTAGTCACTGCCGAACAGGTGTACCTTTATTCGGTTTTTAAAATCTTAACTCCTGCCGTGTTGATTTTTATTGTTGCGTTCGTTGTGAAAATTCCGCACAAAATCGCCGTGCCGAACGAGAAATTTAATGTTAGGATCTTCACCTATGGTATTTTTATTTCTCTGATTTTTCTGGTAGTAAGCCGCTGCTTTGACTATTTTCTCACCGAGCTTTTTTCGCTTGTAAATGTAGACATCAGCTACTACTACTGCACGGACATGGATTCAGCCGCAGCCTTTGGAGTGTACTATGCGACGGATATGCTGATTTTTCCGATTTTAGTGGAGATACTTTTCAGAGGCTATGTTTTGCAGCTTTTCAGACAGTTCGGAGATTTCTTTGCGCTGTTTTTGTCGGCGATATGCTCAGCCTGCTACTATCACGATATTTCAAAGATGATGTATATTTTTGTGTTAAGCGTTATTTTAGGTGTAATAACTATACAAAACGGCAATCTCGTTTCCACGGTAATCACCAGGCTTGCAGTTGTTAATCTGTCGTCGCTTTTAAATACAATTTCCGCAGACGCTTCAAACCTGCCTTTGAGGCTTATTGAGGTAGCTGTAAGTCTTGTAATAATAATCTGCTCGTTTATTTCTTTAGCGCATATGAACAGCGGTTTGTCAAAATCATTGGAGCTTTCGGGCGATGGAACAGAGCTTACAATCGCTCAGAAAATGAGGCTTTTGATAAGCTCGGGATGGATTGACGTATTTTTACTGCTCGCACTTGTCGAGTTGATTCTTTCAGTGAGGTTTATATAAAATGGATATTGATTTTCTTTATATGGAATACTGTCTGGAGCTTGCAAAAAAAGCTGCAAGTAATGGCGACGTGCCTGTCGGAGCGATTGTTATTGATTCAGACGGCGAAATAATCGGCGAGGGATATAACTGCCGTGAAAGGAACGCTTCCTCGCTTGCTCATGCGGAGCTTATCGCTATAGAAGAGGCTTCAAAAACGCTTGGAAGCTGGCGGCTTAGCGGCTGTACGCTCTATGTAACGCTTGAGCCTTGCGCTATGTGTGCAGGAGCGGCGGTAAACAGCCGCATTGAGCGAGTAGTTTTTGGAGCGTATGACAAGCGCTTTGGTGCGTGCGGCTCATGCTTCAATTTGTTTGAGCAGGGGTTAAATCACACTCCGCAAATTATCGGAGAACTGATGCAGGAGGAATGTTCAAAAATCCTCACTGAGTTTTTTAAAAGGCTCAGAGAAAAAAGCAGGTAAAGGAGGAGTTTTAGTGTCTGAATACTGGGACGTTTTCGATGAGAACCGAAAGCCGCTGAATTCTACCGTAAAGAGAGGAGAACATGAGTTTAAAAAGGGCGAGTATCATATTGTGGTTACGATCGTGACTATGAATATGCGCGGCAAGCTGCTGTGTACTCTTCGCTCGTATGAAAAGCCGAATTATCCTGACCGTTGGGAAATGACTGCCGGCTCTGTGCTTGCGGGAGAGGACAGCCTTACGGCGGCAAAGCGAGAGCTTTTTGAGGAAACGGGGATTAAGGCAGATGATGACGAGCTGAAATTTATCAAGTCTGTAAGAGAAGCTTCGGCATTTGTTGACTGCTACTTTGTCAGAAAGAACGTTGATTTATCTCAAATTGTGCTTCAGGATGGTGAAACTGTTGCTGTCAAATGGGTAGACAGAAACGAGTTTAAAAAAATGCTCGCTCAGAAGCAGTTTGCAAATCCTGTAGAGAGAAGATTTTTTCAGCTCAAGGATTTTCTGGTTCAGCAGGGCTTTGTCTAAGAGCGTGTTCACATAAGCCGCTCTAATATGTATATTCGCTGAACACTGCGCTTATACTTCCTATCTCAAGTGCTTTTGGCGAACCGTCCTCGTTAAATTCAAAGCTGTATTCCTCGTTTAAAATTTCACCCTCTTTCTTTCCCTTTACGCATTTGTCAAGCGCATTTACAGTCAGCCTAAGCGGAGATGAGTTGGAAAGCTCGTCAAGCGAAACTGTGTAGCTAAGCTCGTCAAGCTCTATTTTGCAGTCGATGTCGGTGTAGCTTATTTTCATTCCCTCTATTGTTTCAGGAGCGGTAATGGTAATTTGCCAGCCGCCGACACTTCTTTTCATTTTCGCACTTGCTTCAAAATCTCCGTCTGTAATTAAAGCGTTAAGGCTAAAGCTTTCAGGTAGCGAAATTGTTGATTCCTCAGCTTTTGAGCAGGAAAAGAGCGAAGCGGCAAGGATTAAGCATACTGCACAGTTTATTAAGCGTGTGAATTTCATAGAATACCTCCGATAAAAAATCCCCCGATTGAAAAATCGAGGGCTAATTTTTTGTGTATTTTTTTACAAAGCTGTGAGAGTGCGCTTAAATGCGTCTATTATGTCAGTCGCCGTTACAGCGGCGGCGGAAAAATCCTCGCAGAGAATTTCAGCTGTGCGTCCCATTATGTAGTCGCCAAGGCAGCAGCTCAAGCTTAAGTCAACTCCCTGCGCCGCAAGAGAACCGATTATTCCGGCAAGCATATCTCCCGAACCGCCCTTTGCAAGAGCCGAACAGCCAAAGCTAGTCACATACGCCTTGTCCTTAAAGAACGTAACGGAAGAAGCGTCCTTGCTGTGAATTATAACGTCGTATTTTTGCACAAGCTCTCGGCAAAGAGCGTATCTTTCGCTTGCAGCCGAAGCGTTGTCTGTACCGCCAAGTCTTGCCAGCTCGCCGATATGCGGGGTCAAAGCTATCTCACAGTTTTTGTCCATCAGTATATCTATATTCTTCGCAAGCTGATTTATTCCATCTGCGTCTATAATGAGCGGCTTTTCTACATTTTTAATAAGCTCACTGACAAGCTTTTGCGTAGAGCCTGATTGTCCGATTCCGCAGCCTACTAAAACAGCGGAGCTTTCATTTGCAAGACTAATCAGCCTTGGGATATCACTTTCGCTTATAAAGCCGTTGCTGTCGGCTTCAAGCGGCGTATAGACACATTCGGGCGCAAACCCTGCGATTGACGCTATAACGCTTTTAGGCGAAGCTAAATTTACAATTCCGCAGCCTGTGTGAAGCGCAGCTCTTGAGCAAATTGCCGCCGCACCGATGTAGCTTTCACTGCCGCATATTGCAAGAAGCTTTCCGAAGCTGCCCTTGTGAGAATAGCTGGAGCGGACAGGCATAAGCTTGTGCAGGTCACTAGCAAAAAGCTCTTTCGTCAGGGTTTTGTCGTCTAAAAGCTCCTCCCAGCCGTTGGGAATGTATATATCGGAAACCGTAACTCTGCCGCAAAGCTCTCTTGCGGGCAAAAGAACCATGCCAAGCTTTTTAGAATGAAAGGTGACGGTTTTGTCGCATCTCAATGTGCCGTCTGCGGTCTTGCCGTTCAGGCAGTCGATTCCGCTCGGCATATCGCAGGCGATTTTGCAGGCTTTGGTTTTGCCGATTGCTTTTAAAAAGTCAGAGAGATTATCTCTGAATTCTCCGTGAAAGCCCGTGCCGAAAATGCAGTCGGCGATTATGTCAAAGCTTTCAGGCTCAGCGTTTGAAGTATCGCATATCCGCACGCTTTCAGGCAGCTTGGAAAAAGCGTTCTTGGCAAGATTAGTTTTCGGCTCGCCGCTTACAAGGCAGATGGAAATTTCAAACCAAGGCATATTTTCAGCTAAAAGCCTTGCGCAGACAAAGCCGTCGCCGCCGTTGTTTCCCATGCCGCATAAAAACAGCAGACTGTGAGCGCCAATTTCAGCGGCGGTGTTGGAAATTTCCTTCGCAAGCGCCGCACCTGCGTTTTCCATAAGCGTATCAAGCGAAACGCCTAAATCTACAGAAGCCGCTTCAGCCTGCGACATCTGCTTCGGCGTAAGTAATCTGTCGGGGTTCATGTTACATTTCCTTTCGGCAGGCTATGCAGAATGCCTGCGCATATTCCTTTGTGTGTGAAATACTTAAGTGAAACTCAAGTCCCTCAGCCGCCTTTTTCGCATTTTCTGAAAGCTTAAAATACGGTGCTCCAAGCTCATCGTGAGCAATAGTAATTTCATCAAGCGAAAAGCCTCTGACACCTGTCTTAAGCGACTTTGCGAAGGCTTCCTTTGCAGCCCATGCTCCCGCCATAGACTGCGCAGGGTGGGGCGTCAAGCTAAAGCGTTCAATTTCCTCTGCGGAAAACGCACGGCACATAAAGCTCTCGCTTTCAGCCGATTTTTTTATCCTTGCGACTTCAATTATATCGCAGCCTACCGAGTAAATCATATAAGCTTCTTAACCGTTCTCGGGAAAAACTGCTGAATCAGCTCAAGCACTTCGATGCTGGGAGTGAAAATCAAAACTGCGTTTCCAAAGGTTTTGTGCGTAAATCTTAAATAATAGTCGTCAAGCTCAGAATTGTTGGCGCTTGCCTGAATTAAGGTTTCGTCCTCTGAAATGGTGACGTTGCCGCTGTATTTTCCACATTCGCTCACCTTGTGCAGATCAACGGTACAAAGCCGCTTGCGCTTGCTCTGGTTTGTGATTTTGTCAATGTCAAGGTCGCTGTTGGTGACAATGTATTCGTATTCAACAAAAAATCTTGTGATTATCTGCCAGCCAAAATATACGCTAAGTCCTGCGAATATAATTCCAAACATCATCAGCACAGTGCCTAAGGTTATGGCGATAAAGAAAAACGCCAGTGCGATAGACGCTACAATTATACATATGCGGCTTATTTTTTCCGATTGCGTAAGCTCTTTTTTTACTATATACTCTTTAAAAGTATCCATTTGTTTATTTCCTTTCCAGATGTTTTTGCTGCTTATGCTGTTTCATTAATTATAGCATATCTTAATAAAAAATACAAGCCTTTAAAGATGAAAATTAGATGTAATCTTTACACGCAAAAAAAGACGGCTTTGAAAGGAAACCCTTTTTCAGCCGTCCGATATTAACTTTTAAATTACAGCAGAGCCTTTAATCTCTCGTCAACCGCCTTGAGGAAGTCCTCGGTGTTCACCTTGGTCTTGTTTTCAAGCTTTGAGATGAGATACAAATCTCCCGTCATAACTCCCTCTTCAATTGTCCGGATTGTCGCCTTTTCAAGCTTGTCGGCAAATGCCATAAGCTCAGGCAGGTCGTCAAGCTCGCCTCTCTTGCGAAGCGCACCCGTCCATGCAAAAAGCGTAGCGACAGAGTTTGTAGAGGTTTCTTCGCCCTTAAGGTACTTGTAGTAGTGACGCTGAACAGTTCCGTGAGCGGCTTCGTACTCGTATATTCCCTCAGGTAAAACAAGCACGGACGTCATCATAGCAAGCGAACCGTAGGCAGTTGCAACCATGTCGCTCATTACATCGCCGTCATAGTTCTTGCAAGCCCAGATATATCCGCCGTCGGAGCGTACCACTCTTGCGACTGCATCGTCAATAAGCGTGTAGAAATATTCAATTCCTGCCGCTTCAAACTTCTCCTTGTACTCGCTTTCAAAAATTTCAGCGAAGATGTCTTTAAAGCGGTGGTCGTACTTTTTCGAGATGGTGTCTTTTGTAGCAAACCATACGTCCTGCTTGGTGTCAAGAGCATAGTTAAAGCAGGCTCTCGCAAAAGAGGAAATCGAATCGTCACGGTTGTGCAGACCCTGGATAATTCCTGCGCTGCCGTCAAATTCGTGAATCGTTTCACGGCTTACCGTGCCGTCGGGAGCAGTGCAGACAAGCTCTGTCTTTGAACCCTGCGGAATCTGCATTTCAACGTTTTTGTAGACGTCGCCGTAAGCGTGACGGGCAATCGTAATCGGCTTTGTCCATGTGGGAATGTAGGGAGTAATGCCCTTTACCAGAATTGGCGCTCTGAACACTGTGCCGTCAAGCATAGCGCGGATAGTTCCGTTCGGCGACTTCCACATCTGCGAGAGATTGTATTCGGGCATTCTTGCGGCGTTCGGTGTGATGGTCGCGCACTTAACCGCAACTCCGTATTTCTTTGTAGCGTTAGCCGAATCAATCGTCACCTGATCCTTGGTCTTTTCACGGTATTCAAGTCCCAGATCGTAGTACTCGCTCTTGAGGTCGATATAGGGGAGAATAAGTATATCCTTAATCTCTTTCCAGATGATTCTCGTCATCTCATCTCCATCCATCTCAACGAGCGGCGTTTTCATTCTAATCTTTTCCATTGCATTTTCCTCCTTTGTATTTAAACAGGTTTGCCAAAAGCAAACATATTAACTATTAACTGTTCACTCTTCACTCTTTTCCAGCGTTTCTCTTGTGTAGTCAAGCAGTCCTCCCGCAAGAACTATGTCCTTTGTCCTGCCTGTAAGCTCACAGAGTACCTTGATTTCTGCGCCTGTAGTCTTGTCAAGCACGGTAAGCTCGGTCTTGTCCGCAAGCACGCTTGCCTTTACGTTCTCAATTTCAATCTCGTCGCCTTGATTGATTTTGTCGTAATCGTCCTCGTTTACAAAGGTAAGCGGCAGGATACCTGCATTTATCAAGTTCGCGCGGTGTATTCTCGCAAAGCTCTTAACCAGCACGGCTTTTACGCCAAGATACAGCGGAGCAAGAGCCGCATGCTCTCTTGACGAGCCTTGTCCGTAGTTTGAACCGCCGACTATAATCGACTTGCCCATGTTCTTAGCTCGTCTTGGAAAATCCTCGTCGCATACGGTGAAGCAATGCTCTGAAATTTTCGGAATGTTTGAACGAAGCGGAAGAATCTTCGCACCCGCCGGCATAATGTGGTCGGTGGTGATGTTGTCACCTACCTTTAAGGAAACACTGCACGCTATGCTTTCGTCAAGCGGAGATGTTTCTGGGAAAGGCTTGATGTTTGGTCCGCGCAGAACCTCAACGCTGTCCATTTCCTCTGCCGAAGCAGGCTCAACTATCATGTTGTCGTTGATGACAAAATGCTCGGGGAGCTTAAATTCAGGCATTTCTCCTAAATACTCTCTCGGATCTGTGAGATAGCCTGTGAGAGCCGATACCGCCGCCATTTCAGGGGAAACAAGGTAAATCTGTCCGTCCTTTGTTCCTGAACGTCCCTCAAAGTTACGGTTAAAGGTTCTGAGCGAAACTCCTGCCGAGTTCGGCGACTGTCCCATTCCTATGCACGGTCCGCAGGCTGATTCAAGTATTCTCGCTCCTGCGTCAATCATATCCGAAAGCGCACCGTTCTGAGCAATCATGTTGAGAACCTGCTTTGAGCCCGGTGCAATCGCAAGCGATACGCTGGGGTCTACAGTCTTGCCCTTGAGAATAAAAGCCACCTTCATCATATCGACAAAGGACGAGTTGGTACATGAGCCGATACATACCTGATCTATCTTGAGCTTTCCAATCTCCTCGACAGTTTTAACGTTGTCAGGAGAATGAGGACAGGCTGCCTGCGGCACAAGCTCCGAAAGATTTATTTCTATAGCTTCGTCATATTCAGCGTCGTCGTCCGCCGCAAGAGGCGTCCAGACGTCCTCTCTGCCCTGGGCCTTAAGAAATTCAAGAGTTATTTCATCTGATGGGAAAATAGAGGTTGTAGCTCCAAGCTCTGCGCCCATGTTGGTAATTGTCGCACGCTCCGGCACTGAAAGCGACTTAACTCCCTCGCCGCAATACTCGATAACCTTGCCTACGCCGCCCTTGACGCTCATAATTCTAAGCACCTGTAGGATAACGTCCTTAGCTGAAACCCACGGTGAAAGCGCACCTGTGAGGTTTACCTTGACTACCTTGGGGCAGGTGATGTAGTAGGCTCCGCCGCCCATCGCAACAGCAACGTCCTGTCCGCCTGCGCCTATTGCAATCATTCCGATACCGCCGCCCGTAGGGGTATGAGAATCAGAGCCGATAAGTGTCTTGCCCGGCACGCCGAAGCGTTCGAGGTGAACCTGATGGCAGATGCCGTTGCCCGGACGCGAAAAATAAATTCCGTGCTTTTTGGCTACAGAGCCGATAAAGCGGTGGTCGTCAGCGTTTTCAAAGCCTGACTGGAGCGTGTTGTGGTCGATATAGGCGACGCTTCTTTCGGTCTTTACCCTTGGAATACCTATAGCTTCAAATTCAAGATAAGCCATAGTTCCCGTAGCGTCCTGAGTAAGAGTCTGGTCAATTTTTATTCCAATCTCCTCACCCTTGACATACTCGCCGTCCACGAGATGTTTTCTTAAGATTTTTTCGGTTAGAGTCATACCCATGCGAAAAACAGTCCTTTCTTTTTATGAAATAGAGCAAAGCTTAAATGCTCCTCTACAACTATTATACTCCTTTTTCATTCATTTGTCAAGCCGTGAAAATGAATAAGTAGGAATAGTTTCCTGCATATTTTGTTAATTTTTCCTTACAACATACAAATAAAATGAATTTTGCAGTGTTTGTTTATGCAAAATTATCAATAGCTCTAAAAGCGGCGGTGCAAAACATAAAAACCCGCTCTCGTTTTAAAGCGAGGGCGGTAATTATTACTTTTAAGTCTTATTTGCAGCTGCCTACAGCCTTTGAAGCACGAAAATCTCGTAGATGGCTTTGACGGCTTTTTCAAAGTCGCGCTCGTGGACTCCGATTATGATGTTAAGCTCTGACGAGCCCTGGTCTATCATCTTGACATTGACGTGAGCGTGAGCTAAAGCGGAGAAAATTCTCCCTGCCGTTCCTCGCTCCGACTTCATGCCTCTGCCGACGACGGCAATCAGCGCAAGATCCGTTTCAATATCAATCAAATCAGGATGGACGTTTCTGTGAATGCCCGATAAAATCTCCTGCTCCTTTTTGACAAACTCCTCCTGATGAACCACAATGCTCATAGTGTCAATTCCCGACGGCATATGCTCAAAGGAAATACCATTTTTCTCAAACTGCTCCAGCACCTTTCTGCCAAAGCCAAGCTCAGAGTTCATCATATCCTTTTCAATATTGACAACGGCAAAGCCCTTTTTCCCTGCAATTCCCGTGACGGTGTAAAGCGGCTTTTGGCTCGTGCTTTCGACTATAAATGTGCCTGCGTCGTCAGGCTCGTTGGTGTTCTTGATATTTATCGGAATACCCGCCTTGCGCACAGGGAAAATAGCGTCCTCGTGCAGCACTGTAGCTCCCATATAGGCAAGCTCTCGAAGTTCCTTGTAGGTGATGGTGCGAATCGGCTCAGGATTTTCAACAATCCTCGGGTCGCAGATTAAAAAGCCTGAAACGTCCGTCCAGTTCTCATACAAATCCGCATTGACTCCTGACGCTACAATCGAACCCGTGACATCGCTCCCGCCTCTTGAAAAGGTCTTGATGGTGTCGTTCGGCATAGAGCCGTAAAAGCCCGGAATAACCGCTCTTTCAGCAGCTTCAAGCCGATTGGCGACTGCTTTTGCAGTGCGCTTTGAATCAAAGCTGCCGTCCTCGTTAAAGAAGATAATCTCCGCTGAATCTACAAACTCATAGCCCAGATAAGCCGCAAGCGTCATTCCGCTAAGATACTCGCCTCTCGAAGCCGCATAGTCGCGTCCTGCTCTGCCGATAAAGCAAGCTTTTATCGTTTCAAACTCCTTTTCGAGGTTTAAATCTATGTTCAGCTCCTCAATAATGCTGTTATACCTGTCCTTAATCGCTTCAAATTCGCTGTCAAAGCTCTTGCCCTTAACCGCCAGAGAATAGCAGCTATACAGCATATCTGTAACCTTAGTATCGCCGTCAAAGCGTTTGCCAGGCGCACTTGGAACTACATAGCGTCTTGTATCATCCGCATAAATAATCTGCGCCACCTTACGAAATTGCTCTGCGCTTGCCAGCGAGCTGCCTCCGAATTTCACTACCTTTACCACTGTCATCTTCTCCTAACTCATAAATTACACCGTAAAACATACACATTTATTATTATAGGATATTCAGACAAATTAGTCAATAGACTTTCTTTACAGCATATTGTTAATTTTTTATGTACTCGTCAGGCGCACTGATGTGTTTCAGAGAAAGACAGGCTAAGTTCTTAACTTAAATTAACTCTAGGGACACTCGGGGCGGACCCGAACTTTTCGTTCGGGTTTCTCATTATGTTTTTGCGTAGCATGTAAGAACGTTTGTTCCGCACGGAACTAGTGTTCTTACCACCGTCTACCCTAAGAGTTTGACTTTTGAATGCTAAACGCATTCAATTTCGCTTTGCCCATAAACTAAAATAGGGCATTTTGCTTGCAAAATGCTAGGACTGGGTGGACACTAGTCTATGTTTGAGCTTTTATCTTAGTTAGTCCACCCTAGAGTTTTGCTTCGCAAAACTCCACTATTTTAGAATGAGAAGCTTGAAGCAAACTAATCGTTCGTCCCAACGTCCCCTACTTTTGTTAGAGTATTCCGTACTTTTGTTCAGGTTTGCTAGGGATTGACCCATAGTTGTTCAACTTATAATATAGGTTATGAACTACAACCATCCGATAATTTACTTAAAATCAGTGACGATGTCGGGGTATGTCATTATCGTCACTATCGACCCTTGAAATTAGCTGCTTGTTCGTCTCAACTGCAAGCTTTTTTCAATTGCTCTTGACAAAAGCAAATCAGCGTGGTATAATAATACTAGTTTCACGTCTTCGTAGCTCAGCTGGATAGAGCGACCGCCTCCTAAGCGGTAGGTCGGAGGTTCAAATCCTCTCGGGGACACTGGGTAGACGGTTTTTTGCTTTGCATGTAAGAACGTTTGTTCCGCATGGAACTAGTGTTCTTACCACCGTCTGCCCTAAGAGTTTGACTTTTGAATGCTAAACGCATTCAATTTCGCTTTGCCCATAAACTAAAATAGGGCATTTTGCTTGCAAAATGCGAGGACTGGGCAGACACAAAGCTTTGTTCGAGCTTTCACCTATGCTTTGTCTGCCCTAGCATTTGCCTTTTGAATGCTAAACGCATTCAATTTTGCTTTGCGAAACCAGTCAAATGCCCCTAGTTTGGTTAGATGTACTCTAGCCTACGTTCGAGCTTCTCATTTTGCTATGTCCACTGTAAGAACCTTTGTTCTGTAAAGAACTAACGTTCTTACCAGAGTTATTTCCTGCGGCAAACTCCCATATTTTAGAATGAGAAGCTTGAAACAAACACTCGTTCGTCCCAACTCCACTACTTTTGTTAGATGTATGCGAACCAAGACTTGAGCCTAGTTTAAATCATTTTTAAGGGTCATTAAGGGCATATCGACCCTACCGACCCTATCGACCCTGCCGACCCTTTGATTAGTTATCCAAAACACGTTCAAGGACTATCAGACGAACTTTTTCTGCCCTTTTACTGGAAAATTTGATAGAATGTTCACTTTCAAGAATGTTCTTGATGATATTAAGCTTCTTTTTGACAACCAGCGGTGAACACTCAAGCTTCGCCTCCTCACAGAGCGTTGTCGGAGTATACTGTACAAGCTTCCTGCTCTGCATAAAGGCGCAATTTTGTCAATGATTTCATCATGCGCAGGCTTGTGAGCCTTGATGGCAATCTCTCGCAGAGTGAGCTTCTTTTAGCAAACTATTTTTTCCATATATTAGAGAAATAGTATGTATTATCTATTTTAGCTTTATCAAAGTTTAAGAGCATCTGTCAATACTTAGCAAACTCAAACAAAAAGTAGTGGAGTTTGCCGCAGGCAAACTCTAGGGCTGACTAACTAACATAAAAGCTCAAACAAAGGCTAATGTCAGCCCAAGGGTCGATAGGGTCGATAGGGTCGATAGGGTCGATATGCCCTTAATGACCCTTAAATGATTTAAGTTAAGAGCGAACAGCTTAGGAGGTATATTATGAAAAAATTGATTTCACTAGCTTTGATGGCGACGCTTGCGCTGTCGGTGGTTTCCTGCGGTGGGAGCGATTCGTCGCAGTCGGATTCGTTGGATTCTTCGGCTGAGGATTCGTCTGTTCAGACCTCGTTGGAACAGACTGAGGCTGCTCATAAGGAGACTGACAATATGTTTAATGAATATTTTTCAAACACTGTTGTTTCAACGGGTAACAACGCTCGTATAAATAAGGCTGAATCGGTTACCTACCGAGCTTATTTTCCAGTCGAGGAATACGGTGAGCTGGAGTATTGCTTCTATTTTTCAAATGAGATTGATTCTACCTACAGCAACGGCAGTCCTGTTCATGTCGGGGCTGAAACGGGCGATTATACCATTGAGAGCGCAAGGATAGCCGATGGCGGTACAAGCACCGATGATGAGATTACAAATTATGTTGACGTCACCTTTGACGGCTCGGCTTCAAGGGAGGTTTCATCAGGCGAACAGTTCTGGAGCGACCCTGTTAATTTCTCACTTGAGGAGGGTCACTATCTCGTGTGGGAGTGGACGATTACTGGAAGTAAAATTCCTGCGACAAATATGTCGGATCTCACTTCGACTACATCCTCTGACGACGGCGAGGAGTTTGTCTACTGTGCAGAGCCTGCATTGCCGCAGCTTATCGGCGCAAAGCGTGAGGTTAAGCTCAGCATTGCCGCAATCGGAGATTCAATCACACAGGGCTGCATGACCGATTATATGGCTTACGAAAGCTGGGCTATGCAGATTTCTCAGAAGCTGGGCGAGGATTACTCGTTCTGGAACTGCGGACTTGGCTGGGCAAGAGCAAGCGATGCCGCATATGACGGCGACTGGCTGGAGCGTGTGACAACTGCGGACGTTGTGATTATAGCCTTTGGAACTAACGATATAGGCTCAGGCGAGTATGGCGGTGACGGAGGCAACAGCGCAGATGAAATTGACGCTTACGTTCGGACGCTGATTGAAAAATGCACGGCGGCAGGCTGCTCGGTGGTGGTGTTCAATTCTCCTCCGCAGGATTACGAGGGCGATTACGAAACGGTTCGCACCGAGTACAATGAAATGCTCGAAAGCACCTGCTCGGAGCTTGGAGTCTACTGCTTTGACTTTGCCTCTCTCCTTTGTGACGAGGACGCGCCGAGCGTCGCTAAGTACGGCGGTCACCCGAACGGCGAAGCGGGCGGCATTGTTTCAGACGCATTTATCGAGGAGTATTCTGTACTGCTTGGACTTGAATAGAAAAATGGGCTTGTGTTAAAACGCACAAGCCTTTTTTAATCCGCACTTGATGAATCAAGGGTAGTAACCGCAAGCGTCTGAGCGGAATTAAATGCGGCAAGCGGACTGTCAAAGTCATCTGCGTCCACAATCTCCGCACTCACGTTGATTGAAAAGCCCTCGTCAAGAAGCTCTATGTAGGTAAATTCCTTTGTTTCCTCCTGAAAGGTGTTGTCCTCGTAGCCCTGAAAGTAGGTTAGCTCACAGGTGAGCGTGTCCCAGTCCTTTGGAATTATTATGCTTGAAAAGAGCAGAGCGGTATCGCCTGCCGAAAGCCTTTGGCTGTAGTAGTAGGTTCTGGTGAACGGGCTTTCCTCATCGTATTCTTTGTAGAAAAGCGAGCCTTCATCACTGTTTGCAAAGGTGATTTTGCCTTGACTTTCAAGCGTTTCAAGCAGCGAGCTTGAATAGGAAAAGCTTTCGGTAATCTCACCCTGGTTAAGCTCTAAGCAGAGCGTGTCAAAGCAAAGCTGCGCCTTGGCTTCAAGCTGGAAGTATTCGTTTTGCAGGGAATAGTAGGCTTGCAAAAAGGCAAGATAGCTTGCAGAATCAGGGTCTAGCATAGCCTCGTATTCGTCAATTTCCTCAAGCTTAGCTTCAAGCTTGTCGTTAAAGGAAGATCCGTCGCTGCCAAGCATTTGTACGGTAAATCTCACAAAGCACTCGCCCGAAGTAACCTCTATCCCATAGCTTTTTAAAAGCGTTGAGCCTGCGCTAAGTCCGTCAGCGTCAATCTCCTCGCCGTCAGAAACCGTAACCGCCGCCGCAGGAACAGTCATATCGCTCTTTTGCTCCTCCTCGCGCTTTTCAAGGTAAAATCTAAGCGCAATCGCCGCTAAGGACAGCAAGATCAGCGTCGCCGTATAAATCGCAAGCTTTTGCGGCTTTTTCATAGGTTAGTCCTCCTGTCTTTGAAATAGTACTCTCAGTCCTGCTTGTTTACCTTTCTCAAGCCTTGTGCGGATTCCCCACAGCTAAGCTTATCACTGTGCATTTTTTCTTTAATATCCATCTTTTAATCCTTTCTAAACAAGCTTTTGCAAATCAGGAAATGGCTCAAGCGTGCGCTTTAAAATGCCGTTGACATACGCAATCGCCGTTCCGTAATTTGTCATAGGCACGTTTGCGTCCTTGGCACAGCTCATGCGGTAGAGCATTTCACGCTCGTTAAGCATACAGCCGCCGCAGTGTATAATCACCTTGTAGCCGCTTAGCTCTTCCGGGAAGCCTGTACCCGAGCTAAATTCATAGCTTAGCTTTGCGCCTGTGAAGCTCTCAAGCCATCTCGGAAGCTTAACCGTTCCTATGTCGTCACACTGCCTGTGATGAGTACAGCCCTCGCTGATAAGCACCCTGTCGCCGTCACAAAGCTGTCCAATCGCCGCCGCTCCCTTTACCGCACCTTCCAAAAAGCCCTTGTAGCGAGCCATCAGAATTGAAAAAGAGGTTAAAATTATCTCGTCAGGCACTAGCTTTGACACGTATCCAAAGGCTTGCGAATCGGTGATAACCATCTTCGGCTTCTTAGCACAGCCCTTAAGCGTGGCTTCAAGCTCCGTTTCACGACAGACTAAAGCTGTGCAGCCTGCTTCAAGCAAATCTCTGATAACCTGCTGCTGTGGGAGAATAAGCCTGCCTTTAGGTGCGGCGGAATCAATCGGCACAACCAGTACCGCAAACTCCTCTTTCTCAAACAAATCCCCCACAAGCCGCCTGTCGCTCTCTGTGACCTTGGCTATAGAGGCGATTTTTTCTTTCAGCTCATTTATGTTCTCTTTTGTAGCCGCGCTGACATAGATTTCATTCTCTCTTAAAGCTCTTTCAGGCTTCGCCAAATCGCTCTTGTTGTAGGCGATTACATAGGGAATACCCTTGCTCTTAAACAGCTCGGTCATCTGCTTGTCCGATTCGCACAAGCCCCTTTGAGCGTCAACTATCAGCACGGCGCAGTCGGTTTTGTTGAGTATGCGCTTTGTCCGCTTGATTCTAAGCTCGCCAAGTCCGCTTTTGTCGTCGATTCCAGGCGTGTCGATTATCACAACGGGACCCAGCGGCAAAAGCTCCATCGCCTTTAGCACAGGGTCGGTAGTCGTCCCTGCAACGTCGCTTACAATCGCAAGCTCCTGATTAGTCACAGCGTTCACTACGCTTGATTTTCCTGCGTTTGTGCATCCGAAAAATCCGATATGCGTGCGCTCTCCTGACGGCGTGTTGTTCATTCCCATAAAAATCATTTCCTTTTTTTAAAATTCCATCCCATTTTTATTTAATCAAGCTGACTAAGCAGAGCGAAAATATCCTCCTTCACTGCCAGTCCGTCGCTGAAGGCTGTAGCCGAGCCTGCGGCCGTTGCAAGCTTAAGCGCAAAGTCAAGGCTCTCACCGCTTTCAATCGCCGCTAAAAAGCCTGCGACCATTGAATCTCCTGCGCCCACTGAATTTTTCATACTGCCCTTAAAGGCGTCTATCTCGTAAGCTCCGCCGTTTTCGTCAACCATTACCGCTCCGTCGCCTGCCATTGAAACAAGCACGTTTTGCGCTCCCATCTGCTTAAGCTTAAGCGCATACTCCTTCGCCTGCGCTTTGTCGGTAAGATTAACTCCGAAAAGACCGCCTAACTCGTCAAGGTTCGGCTTTATCAGAAAGGGCTTGTACTTAAGCGAGTTAAGCAGCAGCTTTCCCGAAGCGTCAACCACCGTTCTTATACCCTTGCCCTCAATCCGCTTTAAAATCACCTCGTAAATATCCTCGTCAACAGACCTTGGAATACTCCCTGCTAAAACTAAGACGTCTGAGCTTTGCAGCTTGTCAAGCTTGTCTAAAAGCTGCTCAAGCTTTTGCTTCGGTATGTCAGGACCGCTGCCGTTGATTTCCGTCTCCGTTAATCCCTTAAGCTTTACATTTATCCGCGAAAAGCCGCTGTCAAGCCGCACAAAGTCAAAGTCTATACCTATGCTTTCAAGATAGCCTTCTAAAGCCGCCCCCGTAAAGCCTGCGGTAAAGCCCAGAGCCTTAGACCCAACTCCAAGCTGCTTAAGCACCATAGAAACGTTTATACCCTTGCCGCCGAAAAAAATCTGCTCGTCATATGAGCGGTTGGTCTTTGAAAGGGTAATCTCGTCCACACAAGCTGTGTAGTCAATCGAGGGATTAAAGGTAACGGTGTAAATCATTCAGCTCACTCCAATTGTTTTTTTCTATTTAAAAGTATACCACAAAAGTGCCCAGACGTCAAGCCTGATAAAAATATTCACAGTAGATGTCTTGAAATTATCTAAGAATTGTGGTAGAATTAAATAAAAGCGGCATTGGTTTTTGTCATATGCCCTAAAATAGTATTAAAAAAGGAGAAACAAACCTTGTATATCACCGAAGAGCAGAATCCGAAGCTTGTCTATCTTCGTGAGAAAACGCTTAAGCTTACAACCAAGCCTGGCTGTTACATTATGAAGGACAATTCGGGGAAGATAATATATGTAGGAAAGGCTAAGAATCTGCACAACAGAGTTTCAAGCTATTTTCGCAAGGGTCAGGATCATCTGCCGAAGGTGTGGAGGATGGTTTCTCTTATTGCGGATTATGATTTTATCGTGACTGACAGCGAGTTTGAAGCTCTGGTGCTTGAGTGCTCGCTGATAAAGCAGTATTCGCCGAAGTACAATATCCTGCTCAAGGACGACAAGGGCTACAGCTATATCCGCATATCTGACGAGCCGTATCCGAGAATAAGCGCCGTACTGCAAAAGGAGAATGACGGCGCTCGCTATATCGGTCCGTTTATAAGCTCCTATTCGGTAAAGCAGGCTGTGGACGAGGCTAACAGGATTTTTATGCTGCCAACTTGCTCTAAAAAATTTCCGAGAGATTTTAAGAAAGAGCGTCCTTGTCTTAATTTTCACATCAGGCAGTGTATGGGAGTGTGCAGGGGAGCAGTTTCTCAGGAGGAGTATTTTCAGATAATCGAGCAGGCGATTAGGTATATACAAAGCGGCTCGCAGGAGAGCGTGGAGCGGCTGACAAAACAGATGAACGAGGCGGCTCAGCGTCTTGATTTTGAGCTTGCGGCTAAATGCAGAGATAGAATTTCAGCGATTAAAAGAGCTTCCGAGCAGCAGAAGATAGTTACTGAAGATTTGCGAGATATGGATATAATTGCGCTTTCGCTTTCAAGCGGAGAGGCTTGCGCAGGCGTGCTTATGTATAGAGGAGGACGGCTCTTTGACAAGTACACGGCTTTTATCGGAATGGAGGACGAGGGGAGCGTTCTGAGAGAGGGCTTTATCACAGAATTTTATTCGTCAAGGGAGGATATTCCAAGGGATATTTTGCTTGACGAGCCGATAGAAAACGTTGAGCTTATCGAGAGGTATCTGAGCGAAAAATGCGGACACAGGGTTAAAATCAGCGTTCCGCAGAGAGGCTCGCTTGTCAGGCTTACCGCTTTGGCAAAATCAAATGCAGGAGAGCAGCTTTCACTTAAGGTCGGCAGGACGGGCAGGGAGATTGACGCACTTGAGGAGCTTGCAAAGGCTTTAGGGCTTGAAAAGCCGCCCGAGTATATAGAGTGCTACGACATTTCGAATTTAGGCTCGTCTGATATGACCTGCGGAATGGTCGTTTATGAAAACGGCAGACCCTGCAAAAAATATTACAAGAAATTCTCAATTAAAACTGTTACAGAGCAAAACGACTACGCCTGTATGTGCGAGGCGGTTGAGAGGAGATTCAAGCGGTATTTTGAGCAGTCGGACGAGGGCTTTTCGATAATGCCCGATCTGGTTTTGCTTGACGGCGGCAAGGGTCATGTCGGAGTGGTGACGCCGCTTGTGCGCTCTATGGGAATAGACGTGCCGATTTTCGGTCTTGTCAAGGATTCTAAGCACAGAACTAGAGCGGCAACCTCTGACGATGAGGAAATAAGCCTGTCCTCCTACAGAAAAGCGTTTGCGCTTGTGACGGCTATTCAGGACGAGGTTCACAGGTTTGCGATAAGCTACACTAAGGCTAAGCACCAAAAGAACGCTTTTACGCTGGGTCTTACCTCCGTTAAGGGAATAGGCGAGAAAAAAGCGCAGAAAATAATTACAGAGTACAAGACAAAAGCGGCGCTTAGGGAGGCTTCAGCAGAACAGCTTGCGAAAACGGCAGGAGTTAATATGCTTACGGCGCAGGAGCTTTTTGATTATATTCACGGAGATGATGAGCAGAATGGAGCGGTATGAGGAGCTTGTAAATTCCTTTAGCAGGCTTGGAAAAAGGGTGAGCGATTTATCGAGAATCAGGACGCTTCTTGAAGCTGTGGGAAATCCGCAGAATGAGCTTAGGTTTGTCCACCTTGCAGGTACAAACGGCAAGGGGAGCTGTGCGCAGATGCTTGCCGATGCGCTTGCACACGAGGGCTTTAAGACAGGACTTTTTACCTCGCCGTATATATTTGAATTTAACGACCGTATACGCATAAACGGTAAAAATATACGCAATGAGCAGCTTAATGAGCTTGCCGATGAGATACAGCTAAGGCTTTGCGGAAGAAATTTAACGCATAGCGGCTTTTCACAGTTTGAAATCACGCAGGCTATGGCTATGCTGTATTTTAAGCGGCAAAAATGCGATATAGTCGTGCTTGAAGCGGGGCTTGGCGGTCTGCTTGATTCGACTAACGCAATAGCCTCGCCGCTTGTATCGGTGATAACGTCAATTTCATTTGATCACACTGCGATTTTAGGTGAAACGATTGAGGAAATTGCTTGTCAGAAGGCAGGAATAATAAAGTGCGGCGCACAGGCTGTGATGTCGGCTGAAAATCCTAAGGCGGCTGTGGATATAGTGAGAAAAAGGGCGGCTGAGTGCGGCTGTGAGCTTACGGTTTGCAATATGAATGATGTTAAAGCGGAGCAAAGCTCGGTTTTCGGGAACGAGTTTGAATATAAAGGACAGCATTTTCACACAGCTATGGGCGGTATTCATCAGATAATAAATGCGCTTACGGTAATTGAGTGCGCTAAAGCTTTGAGAAAAGTGGGATTTGATATTTCGCATGAGAGCTTAAGCTTTGGACTTGAAGCGCAGGTCGCAGGACGGCTTCAGGTTTTGTCAAAAGAGCCGCTTATCATTGTTGACGGCGGACACAATCCGCAGGGAATAGAGGCTCTTGCTAAGACTCTTGATGGGATAAAGGGGAAAAAGACGGCGATTATAGGTATGCTTTCGGACAAGGACAGCTTCTCGGCGGCAAGGCTTATCGCACATTCCGCAGAGCGTTTTGTCACAGTTGACGACTTTTATGAGCGAGCGAGCAAGCGTGAGGAGCTAAGGGATATTCTCATCAGTCATGGAGCGGCTGCCGAAGCGTCAGGCTTAAGCGCAGAGCAGACGGTGAGAGAGGAAATTTTAAAGCTTTGCGGTGACGAAGGCTTGGTTATATGCGGCTCTTTGTTTTTGGCGGCGAAATTTGCCGATGGAAGGATTGTCAAAGAGGCTTTGTGTGAGAGGGAAAAATTATGTCTGAAACGGTAGGCTATGTTCATTCTGTTGAAAGCTTAGGAACTGTTGACGGACCGGGACTAAGGTTCGTGGTGTTTCTTTCAGGCTGTCCTATGCGCTGCGCATACTGCCACAATCCCGATACATGGAAAATGAAGAGCGGCAAGGAGTACACGGTTTCTCAGCTTATGAAGGAGTTTGACGGTGTGGAGGAATTTGTCCGCAGCGGAGGGATAACCTGCACAGGCGGAGAGCCGCTCATGCAGACTGAATTTGTCACAGAGCTTTTTAAGACCGCCAAAAAGCGCAGGATACACACCTGCCTTGACACATCAGGAATATGCTACGCCGAACCTGACAAGGAAAAAATAGAGCGGCTTTTAGACTTCACTGATTTGGTTATGCTGGATATTAAGCATATAGATTCAAAAAAGCACAAATGGCTCACAGGGCAGGATAATGAGAATGTAAAGAGCTTTGCGCTGCGCCTTGGCGAGAGAGGCATTGACGTCTGGATTCGTCATGTGCTTGTACCAGGCGTTACCGATGATGAGCAGTCGCTGCTTCAGCTCGGCGAGTTTATTTCAAGGATTTCCTCGCTAAAGGCGATAGATGTACTGCCTTACCATACAATGGGAGTGCAAAAATATGACGAGTTGGGGATAGAGTACCGACTTAAAGGAATTGCGCCTGCAACAAAGGAGCAGGCGATAAAGGCAAGGGATATTATTTATAAAGGTCTAAAGGCAGGAATAAAAAAGCGATTGACTGACTAAAGCGGAACAATTTAAACGGTTAAGGAGGAACAAACTATGGCTGACGGCGACAGCATGATACTAAGGGTCGAAGGACTTTCTAAGGCTTACAAAAAGGACGTTTACGCCTGTAAGGACGTAAGCTTTGCGCTAAAAAAGGGGGAGATTTTTGCGCTTATAGGACCTAACGGAGCAGGCAAGACGACAACAATACGAATGATAGCGACACTGCTTATTCCGACTGAGGGCGACGCCTATGTCGGCGGTCACTCGATTAAAAGCGAACCTGCGCAGGTGCGTGAAAGGCTTACCTATTTGCCTGACGAAGCGGGAGCCTACAAGAACATGACGGGCAGAAAATATTTAAAATTCATGGCGGATATGTACGCAAAAAATAAGACGGAGACTATTTCCTTTGCCGAACGTGCGGAAAGGATATGCGGTTTAGGGGACAGGCTTGACGATAAAATCGACAGCTATTCAAGAGGCATGACGAGAAAGCTTTTGCTTGCGAGAACGATAATGCCTCAGCCGCTTCTGGCAATTTTAGACGAGCCTACCTCGGGACTTGACATTATAAATGCGCTTGAGATAAGGCGAATGATCCGCTCTCTTGCCAGTGAGGACGGCATGACGTTTTTACTTTCGTCGCACAATATGCTTGAGATTGAATACATATCGGATCGAGTGGGAATAATTGCGAACGGCAGACTGTTGGAATGTGGAGAGCCGAAGCGGCTTTTGGAGGAGTACAAGGCGCAGAACCTTGAAGAGGTATTTGAAAAGGCGGTGAAAAAAAGTGAAGTTCTTTAGTCTTTTTAAAAAGGAGCTGAGAGAAATGCTCACGCTTCAGACGATAATAATGCTGATATTTATACTTTTAGTCATGTCTCTCATGGGTGAGTTTCTTGGCAGCTCGGTTGAGGAATCGGAGGAGGAATCCTCAAGGATAACGATATGCGACCTTGACGACACTGAATTTACAGAATCTGTGCTTGCCTATCTTGAGCATCCGAGCGCAGATATGCAAAACGAGGTGGAGCTGATTACTCTTGAATCAAGCGACTATGCCGCAGAGCTTGACAGGCTGGGGATAAAGACCTTTATTGTAATTCCGCAGGGCTTTACCGAAAGCATAAGCAGCGGCGAGCAAGCTGAGCTGATTTACATAAGTCGCATGACGTCCGTTGCAAGCATGGCGAACATAAACACAGGCTCTGAAACAGCGGTTTCGCTCATAGAATCGGCGGTAAAAACCGCGCTTTACACAGACAAGGTTTCAAAGGGCGAACTGACAGATGAGGAGGTTGAGGTTCTTGAAAGTCCTGTTAATGTAGTTGAGCAGACTGTGGTAGGCGACAGCAGTGCTCAGATTTCACAGCTTTTGCTGTATTCAAGCATTTATTCTCAAAGCCTTATGATGCCGCTGGTGGTTTATATACTTATACTTTTAGGCTCGCAGACTATGGTAAACGCCGTGGCTGGTGAAAAGCTTGACAAGACGCTTGAAACGCTGCTCAGCGCACCTGTTTCAAGAATCACTGTGATTAGTGCGAAAATGCTTGCCGCTGCAGTTGTAGCACTGTTTAATGCGGTAATTTACATGGTGGGAATGCAGAGCGTAACCTCGTCAATGACAACGACGCTTTCTGACGACTACACGCAGATTATAAGCTCGCTCGGTCTTGCCATGACAACAAAGCACTACATTCTTATCGGCATACAAATGCTTTTGTCAACGCTTATCGCTTTAAGCATATCTATGATTTTAGGAGCGTTTGCAAAGAGCGTCAAGTCCTCTCAGGTGCTGACTATGCCGATTATGTTCGCTTCTCTTTTCCCGTTTATGGCGGCTATGTTTGTAGACATAAGCTCACTGCCTGGAGCAGTGAAATATCTGCTCTATGCAATTCCGTTTACGCACACATTTATGGCGACAGACAACGTTATTTTCGGCAAGACCTCGCTCTATATGGGCGGACTTATCTACCAGCTTGTGTTCTTAATAATCTGCATGGTGATTGCGATAAGGGTTTTCACAAGCGACAGGATTTTTACTTCATCAGAGAGCAGACTTTCATTTAAAAGAAAAGCAGACAAAGGAGAGGCTGTATGAACAGAAAATCAAAATGGGTAATTGCGCTTTTGACGGCGGCTTTGCTTTGCGGCTGTTCAGCCTCTGACGATTTAGGCTCTGACAGCTCATCTCAGACGCAGACTGCCGCTCCTGCCGTCACGTTGCCGTCTGATTCACATGAAAGCGAAGCGGACAGCTCGTCACAAACGAATGAGAGCGAAGCGGACGCCGCAGAGATAACTCCTGCAATGTGGCTTGTTACCTCTCCTGACGGAGATACTATGTACATGATGGGTTCAATGCACGCACTTAAAGAGGAGTGCTATCCGCTGCCTGATTATGTGACGGACGCTTATGAAAGCGCAGACATACTTGCAGTGGAGTGTGATATAGCCGATTCGTCAAAATCCGTTTCAGCAGCGCTTAAGTACACTGACAAGCTAACCTATCCTAGCGGTGAAACGATAGCAGACCACATTTCAAGCAAAGCCTATGACGGTATTTCAAGCTATTTAGCGTATATGGGCGATGATATTTCAAATTATGAAATCTATCAGACGTGGTATTTAAGCTCGCTTCTTGAAAGCATTGCGCTTAGCGACAGCGGACTTGATTCCTCGCTCGGCTTTGATATGCAGCTTCTTACAATGGCACACAAGGATGACAAGGAGATTTACGAGGTTGAGTCTATGGAGCTTCAGTATGAAATGCTGATAGGGTTTTCGGATGAGATATATGATTTAACATTTTTAAGCTACAGTGAGGAAAGCGCAGATGAAATCAAGCAAGAGTATATTGATTTATACGAGGCGTGGAAAAGCGGCGACACCGACGCTGTAGAGGAGCTTAACACTGCGGATTTAAGCGAGATGAGCGATGAGCAGGTTGAAATTTACGAGGAGTACAACCAGAAGCTTTTGTATGACAGAAACGAAGCTATGGCATTGACGGCGCAGGAGCTTTTCAGCGAGGACGAGCAGGTGCTTTTTGTAGTCGGAGAGGCGCACTTTTTAGGCGACGGCGGCATACTTGACCTGCTTGAAGAGGACGGATACGAAGTTGAGCGAGTGCAGGCGTACTAGGGAAAATCTTTACAACAATCCCTGTGAGCAGTGTTGTCTTAAAAGATAATATTAACGCTCTGCGGTTAGGATCGCTGAGCGTTTTTGCTTTAATCAGTCTTTCTTTTTGCAGAAACCTTTTTTTAAATTCAAGTAAAAACAAATAATTATTTATTTACAAGTTACAAATCTAAGTCTGATTCACAACAGCGATTTGTGCAAAGCTTCAAAATTATTAATGTTTTTTAAAAAGGCTTGACAAAAATAATGCTTTTTGGTATGATAAAACTGAAGAGAGACTTCAAATGAAGTAATTTATCCACATCTATAAGGCATCTGCTAGTGGAGGCGAAAAGAGCAAAAAAACGCTCACCATTAGTCTGACCACTTAAGTTAAAATAAAATTTTGGTGAAAAATATGTTTTTTAAAACTTTGAGAGCAACCTTTCGCAATAAGATACTCCTTGTTTTTTTAATAGCAAGCAGTATTCTTACAGCAATTACGAGCTGCTTTGTTTACGGTATTTATCAAAATTATCATACAAAAATCACTCAAGGTGAAATCGAAGGAAAAACTGTTACTATATCAGCGTTGGGGTATTCTGATTATAACACTTCACATACAGAATATATCGAGGCTTTTGGTGAAGAGAGAATGTCTAACGAGTATTCTTCTGTTCTAAAGGGCGACCTCGTATCGGTTTTAATGTCTTTGTCTGAAAATATAATGGAGGATATTGACTATGTTATGTGCGGTGCTACTTTGGATGACAATGTATATAGTTTAAATTTTTATGATTTTGAATTTGAAGTTACGCCTGAAGGATTGATTCCTCATGGCAACAGTGCAAAATTATTTTCTGATGAACAGTATTTGTCCGGTGAGAAGGTTGCATATGCCGGACAAATTCTTTTTACTGACGAAGCGTCAGAATATGCAACAGGCACAGTGTATTGGCAAAATGACGGTGCAAGAAAAATTGAAAGTGACGAGCAATTTCTTGAGATAAATGGTCAGCAATATAAACTATTAGGAGAAGCGGAGGCGTTGGATCCTGAAGATATGATGATCTATATCCCTTTTACTTCATTAGATGATGATACTCCGCTTCGGGCAATGTATAATACTGTTGATATAACGTTTAAAAGCACTGTTACCTATCGACAATATAACGAGATTCAAAATGCTGTCAACAACGTAATGCCGGAAAAAGCATACCTACAGGATATGGACCTGACATTTTCAGCAGACAGCTTTTTTTATAAAACGATGGTTGTGATTTCGGGTGTAGTAACGCTGTTGTTTTCAGTGAATTTAGTCTTGATTTATGGCTATGCTGTTTCTCAGAACAAGCGAAAAATAATTATCTACAGACTTTGCGGCTGTACAAAGCATAAAGTAATAAGAATGTTCATAGCACAGATAGCACTCATAAATATTCCTGTATTTTTGCTGGCTCAATTTCTTTTTAACAAGCTATTATATCCGATTTTACTCGATTATTTTCCAAACATGATCAATTCATTTCCAATCACTGTTTATCTTTTGATGTTTGCAAGCTATGTTTTAGTTTCTTTTGTTGTGCTTGAAATTATGCTTACAATAAATATTGGAAGGAAATTGGAATTTTCGGAGGGAATATAGTGAAAAGTAGTTTGGAATTATTTAAGCGCAATATAATTGTTAATATACTTATTTCGCTGCAGGTAGCTATTGTGTTTGCATTGATTATAATTTTCACTTCGGCTGTTATGGAAAGAAGCGAGTATTTCAGCGTATGTAGGGATGAATTATCATCTTCAGGAGTGGTTATAGAATCATCCTCTGCCGATATAATTATGAGGAATGAAGATGAGGTTTTAGATGTATTTACAGAGGCAACAAACGTCACAGGAATTAAATCGATAGGTCTGAATACAGAGGATTACGAATTTCAAAGCATAGCAAAGATTTATCCCGATGATATTATGGATATTATTCCGCCAAGGTTAGAAAAAGGAAATTATCCAAAATACAATTCTGATTTTATCGAATGTCTTGCAGCGGATGGATTCGGACTAAACGTTGGAGACGTTCTTGAGCTGTATGATGACAATCAAGAGAAGTATAAAGTTAAAGTTTGTGGTATCATTTCTTTTAATCAGTACATATATGGCAAAGGTGTACCCGGGTTGTATGAGAATCATGGTGACTACAGAGATTTGTGTTATCTTTTTACCAAATCAAGCGGCGATAAGCCTTTTTTTATAACCACTCAGAGCATAGCGGAGAAATTCAAAATAAATTCCGCTTTTAGGTATGATTCGTCAATTATAGTGAATTTCCCTGAAAATATGTATGACTCGGATACATTAGAACAAATGGCATACGATTATGGTTTTGAGATAATCGGCAATAATGATAGTTTATACAAAGGAAGCACAGAATATGTTAACGAGCAGCTTTATACTTTAATGCCCTTATCTGTTATTATTTTAATTCTAACTATATTCACAGCTATAACGTCAAGTATGATTATAATAATGAAGAACCAAAAAAACTTTGCAATTTTTTGTCTGTGCGGAGCGACATGGAGATATTGTTCTTTTGTAAATATTGTAAACTTTATTTTCATTCTCATAATTTCAATTGCTGTTGACGTCTTGTTTTTTTAGTCGGAAAGCTTACATTTTTAAATACGACTGTTGTTAATTTGTCTGGTATAAGCCTTATCATTTGCGCTGTAATTGTAGCATTGTTTTTAATTCTTTCAGCCGTTGTTCCAAATTTTATAGTTAAAAACAAGCAGTTAAAGGAAGTACTCAAAGCCGAATTCAGACAGTGAATTGAGATTTTAGATTATCTGATAAAAGGATTTAAGGCAACGCCGCACACAAAGCACGTAATCTAGCTTTGTGTGCGGCTGCCTGCTTTTATTTTGTGTACCATTTTTTCAAAACCGTTTCGGCAGGCTTTTGATAGATGGTGAAATCTCTGTTTTCAGCCGCAATTTCGGGCGGCGGCAAAATCGCTTTCCAGTCCCACCAGAAGTAGCCTGAAAACCAAGGCTTGTCAAAGCTGCATGAAAGTGCGGCTTCGTAGAAATTAGCCTGCTCCTCGTTGTCGGTCGGCTCGTCAGGGCGGTGCTTGAAATCCCACGGAAACTGCGTGCAGCCGTGGACGTTTCTCACTCCAAGCTCGGCAAACATTATGGGACGATCATAATGCCTGTGAACCTTTTCAAGCATATCCGCAACGTCGTTCCAGACGGCTTTCATATGCTCAAGCGAGTTGTCGTCAGGAGTTGAGCAGGGATAGTATGCGCTGATTCCGATAACGTCAGCCGCCGCAAGCCATGGGAAATCCATCTCATCGCCGTGATTTATGTTGTGCATAACAATTCCGTGGTAAACCTTTCTTACCTCCTCGATAAGCTTAAGGCAGTAGTCGGTCTGCTTGTCCATGCCTATCATCTCACAGCCTGTGCAGAGCATCTCGCACTCCATTCTTTCAGCCATTTTCGCATAGTGAAGCAAAAAGTGAGTGTAGCTCATAAACCATCTTTCCCAGTAGCGCGGATTTTCAAGCGGAAAGTCTATTCTTGCTCTCCATGCGTGGTCAAGGCAGTCTACCATCGGCTTAAGGCATACCTTCAGACCAAGCGATTTTGCTTTTCTTATTGCAAATTCAACCTCTGAATCGGTTTGCGTTCTGCCGAAGAGAGAAACTACATTGAGCGAGTAATAGCTCTCCTGAAAGCAGTTTACAGGGATACATATCCAGTCAAGCCCGTTTGACGCAAGCCGCTCCATTGAGTACTCCGCCTGAGGAGTGTCAAAGACTCCGCTCCCTGAGAAAAATCCCCATGTGTAGCCCTTGCAGAAAAGTCTTTCTTTTTCCATATCAGTACTTCCTTTCGATTTTTATCTGAATGTAAAAACGGCATCGCTTAAAACGATACTCTCGTTTTAACGATACCGTTTTATTGTTTTTAATTATGTCTATAATTTTTAGCTTATGAGGCTTGCTCTCCGCTTTCGTCTATAATGTAAGTTCCATCGTCAAGAGAACCGCTCTGCGTCGTTTCGTCTCCGTCAGAGTAGAAGGTAATCTCATAGTCCGCACCGTCAGAATCGTAAATTTCAACCTCGCTGACGTCCTGCGAAATGGTAATTTCGTCCGCATCGCTAAGTGCCTGTGCATATTCTTCGTCAGAGTAGTAGGTTACGCTTATTTGCTCATCATCCTGCTGATTTACAATAGTGTATTCGTCATCGGGAAGATAGATAAGCGCACTTTCAAGCGTTGTTCCAAAGCTTACAGCCTGATAAATCTCATCGTTGTATGATTCAAATTCACCGTTAGAAATTTCAGCGCAAAGCTCGCCGTCAGAATTGTAAATTTTCATATCTGAAAGCGATACCGCAAGGCTTGAGAAAGACGAGTAGGTAGAGGAATCACGGTTAGACCAGACCTCGTAAACGTTGCTTGTTGTGAACCATGTCAAATCGGTATAGTCTTCATAACTAAAGCCTGTGTAGGAGCTGCCGCTCTTGTAAAGCGTTATGTACTTGTAGCTGTCTGCGTAGTTGCAGTCATAGATGTAAATTCTGTCCTTAGTTGAGCTTACATATTTCCATCTGTATGCCAGAACCGCATGACCAGCGCTGTTATTGTAAAGCCCAATTATTACAGGAGAGCCGCTTCCTGCCTGGCACTTCTTTACCTTTGTCACAAGCGTGGAAATGTCATTTATGTTGTCATAGAAGGTTTCCTGAATATCTGCGTCATATTGTCCTACCTGCATACACTCGATAAATTCGCGCACAGTCATTCCATAGGTACTGCTCGAATCGTCAAGAGAAAGCTGTTTGGTAAAGTAAATTTTGCTGTTAAACGATTGCTGCTTTACCTTTCCAGTATTGAAAAGCGCAGAGGTTGACGACATTCCAAAGCAGTTTCCGCCCCAACTTGATCTTCCGACAACGCTGTAAACATATTTCGCATAGTCATCGTCAAACATATATTTGTAAGCTTTATATGGTATAGAATAGCTTGAGGTGTAGCCGTAGTCGTCAAGCGAATTTTCAAAGCTGTATCTGAGCGTTGCAAAGGACGGCACAGCATATTGCGCATAGAATGTGCGGTTATAATAATCGTTTAATACAGTGCTGTAGCTAATTCGTGTGCCGCCGGATTTTTTAGTGTACCAGCCTTTAAAGGTGTAGCCTGATTTTTTAGCTGTAGGGAGAGTTCCGACTTTGCTTCCTTTTGTGTAGGTTTTAGATGTACTAGAAACAGTGCCTCCGTTGGCATTGAAAGTCAGCGTAACATAAGAAGCCGTACTTTCCCAGTGCGCATAGAATGTGCGGTCCTTGACAACAGACAAAACCGTGTTGCTTGTAACTTTAGTTCCGCCTGATTTCTTTGTGTACCAGCCTAAAAACTTATAACCGCTTCTTGTAGGAGTAGGGAGAGTTCCTAAAGTATTTCCCTTATAATAGGTCTTTGTTGTGGTTGAAACACTCCCTCCGTTTGCGTTAAAGGTAAGTGTATATTTCTTTTTCCAATGCGCATAGAAAGTGCGGTTCTTGACAACAGACAAAACTGTGCTGCTCGTAACCATTGTGCCGCCTGATTTCTTTGTGTACCAGCCTGTAAACTTGTAGCCGCTCCTTGTAGGCGTTGGCAGAGTGCCAAGCGTACTGCCCTTGGTGTAGGTCTTTGAGGTAGTTGAAACACTTCCTCCGTTGGCATTGAAAGTGAGCGTGTATTTCTTTGTCCAGTGCGCATAGAAAGTACGGTTTTTAACAACGCTCAAAACTGTACTGCTTGTAACCTTTGTGCCGCCTGATTTCTTTGTGTACCAGCCTGTAAACTTGTAGCCGCTCCTTGTGGGCGTCGGCAGAGTGCCAAGCGTATTTCCCTCTGTGTAGGTCATGGAAGACGTTGAAACGCTCCCACCGTTTGCATTGAATTTGATAGTTACCGTTGTGGCGGCGGACGCAGTAATGCTGCCGGAAATTGAAGCGTCAGAAAATGCAGGCACTACCGATGTCATAAGCGTTACGACCGCTATTAAAGTCATTAAAATTGCGCTCAAATGTTTCTTTTGCATAAGATTAACCTCTTTTTTGGTTGTTGAACTTTTTCATAGAATCCAATTTGTTTGATTAAATTATATCATGCTTCAAATATTTTGTCAAGGGTATTTTTTCGTCATTTTGCACAAAAAATTTGTTCTTATGATTAAAATTTAGTGAAAATCGCCTTTTAAATTAAATAGGATTTAGAAAATGATACAATATTTTCCTTACAAGGATGAGCGACACAAATCCTGCTGATTTTTCGTTTAAGTCCTTTTAGAGTCCTTATGAAAAATCCGCTCCTTTTAAGTAAGAAGCGGAAAATCAGATATATTATCGGTGTACAAAATTTAGCTTTTACTGTGCTGAAAGATAGCTGCTGTAGGCATATCCGTAGGTTCCCTCATAGGAAAGGTAGTACCAGCCGTAATTCTCGCTCCCGTAAACGGTAACTGACGCACCGCTGGGTAGTGTCATTATAGTAGAGCTTGACGAATTTGATTCAGATCGCAGATAAACCGCACTGCTTACCACATAGGTTCCTGCAACAGACGTATCAAGTCCCTCAGGGAGATTTGAAGTATCGGTTTGCTCTTCAGAGCTGTCCTCGTCCTCATCCTCGTCCTCGTCGTCATCTGAAGCGGCTGTAGTTGTTACAACCTCCTCTGTGGTGCTGTCTGAGGCTTCTACATACTGTGTTTCGGTCAGGTGTCCCGTCTTTGTGCTTTGCTGAAGCTCGGAGCTTGAGACAAACATATTTGACGCAAAAAGCATCACTATTACAACAACGACAAGAATTGTAGCGAAAATCGCAATTATACCCTTTACCGTCGTCAGGAAATCCGTATCGTCCTGCTGCGGCGTTTGCTTGTATTTACTCATACCTTACGCTGTCCTCCTTAAGAAAGCTTTCCTCATCTATCTTTATTATACACGAAAAGACTCAGTTTGTCAAGCCCATGTCAAATAAAATTCACAAACACGCTCAAAATTCTCTGTCAAAGGTGATTGAGGTGAAATATTTAACATCTTCCTTGTCAAGCTCGGCATCTATCAGTCACTTTATCTGCTCGTCTGTATATTCGCAGTCAAACGGCACAACGATGTCAAAAATCAAATTTGTGTGCGTTGATCCGCTTACCATTCTGAAATCGTGAATACTCAGACGCTCGTCAATCGTTTTGACAATGCTCAAAACCGTTTCACGGCAGGCGTTAAGCCTGTCATCGTTAAGCCGTATCGGGTCTATGTGTATAGTCATTAAAACATTGAGATTGCTGTGAATTTCTCTTTCAATGCAGTCTACAGCGTCGTGAATTTCTTCAAGATTTTCTTCACTGCTGACTTCAGCATGACAGGAGCCTATCATATTTGATGGTCCGTAGTCGTGAATTATCAGGTCGTGAATACCGATTATATGCTCGTTTTCTAGAGCGAGTCTGCGAATTTGCTCTGTGAGGAGAGCGTCTGCTGGCTTGCCCAAAAGCAAATCGACTGTATTGCAGATAACTTCATAGCCTGAAAAAAGCACGAACAGTGAAACGACTATTCCCATGATTCCGTCAATCGGCAGGCTGGTAAAAGCTGATGCTATAAGTCCTGCCGCCGCTGTTAAGGTTGTCAGTACATCGCTGCGGCTGTCCTTTGAAACCGCAAGCAGGGCGGAGCTGTTAATGCACCTGCCTAATTTAAGATTAAAGCGGCTCATCCAAAGCTTGACGGCTATTGACAAAAGCAGAGAAGCAAGAACAACTGCGCTTAGAACCGTCCTTGTCGGATTGGCTATTCTGTCGGCGGAGCTTATGAGCAGTTCAATTCCCACTGCGATGATAACTCCTGCGATTGTAAGCGAGGTGAGGTATTCCATTCTGCCGTGTCCGAAAGGATGATCCTTATCGGCAGGCTTTGCCGCAAGCCTGCACCCTATCAGCGTTACAAAGCAGCCTGCGCAGTCGGAAAGATTATTAAAGGCATCGGAAATTACTGAAATAGAGTGCGACAGCGTTCCGATTAAGTATTTGAGCGCAAAGAGAAAAATATTGCAGACTATCCCGACAATGCCTGAAAGCATACTGAAGTCTTTTCTGACATTCACATCGTTTACGTCCTCATAATTTTTCACAAAGCGTTTAACCAAAAAATCTGTCATACTCTAAATTCAATCCCCTATACGTTAATTTCAGCCGTATCGTCCGACACGCCGTTTTTCTCTAGCACAGGCTTCACGCAGCTTTGAATAAATTCGTCCACCTGCTGAGGGCATCTGCCGATAAAGTTTTCAGGCTTCATAATTTCGTCTATTTCCTCTTGCGTAATCATAAACATAGGATCGTTTACGATAAGCTCGCAGAGGTTATTGTCAAGTCCCTCTTTTTTAACGTTTGCGCCTGCAATCATCGAATATTCTCTGATGCGCTCGTGAAGCTCCTGACGGTTGCCGCCCTTTTTAACTGCGTCCATCATGATATTTTCGGTTGCCATAAATGGCAGCTCAGCCATAACTCTGCGGCGAATGATTTTGTCGTACACGACAAGTCCGTTTTCAGGGTCGGTGACGTTGAGCATGATATTAAGTATTGCGTCAACTCCTAAAAACGCCTCCGCTACAGCTATTCTCTTATTTGCCGAATCGTCAAGCGTGCGTTCAAACCACTGCGTTCCTGCCGTAAAAGCGGGATTCAGCACATCGCACATTACATATCTTGCAAGCGAGCAGATACGTTCATCTCTCATCGGATTGCGCTTGTAAGCCATTGCGGACGAGCCTATCTGACCCTTTTCAAACGGCTCTTCTATTTCCTTAAAGGACTGCAAAATTCTTATATCGTTGCCGAATTTCATCGCCGACTGTGCGATAGAAGCAAGAACCGAGCAAACCGCATAGTCGGTTTTGCGAGAGTAGGTCTGACCTGACACGGGAACAACTGCGTCAAAGCCCATCTCCTCAGCGATAAGCTCCTCAAGCCTTTTAACCTTGTCGGAATCGCCCTCGAAAAGCTCCATGAACGAAGCCTGAGTGCCTGTCGTACCCTTAGAGCCTAAAAGCTTAAGTCTGCCAAGCTGAAAATCCAGATCCTCCAGATCCATCAAAAGCTCGTTGCACCAGAGCGTCGCACGCTTGCCGACTGTGGTAAGCTGTGCAGGCTGCAAATGAGTGTACGCAAGGCAGGGCATAGCCTTGTATTTGTCGGCAAACTGTGAAAGCTGAGAGATAACCTTTACCAGCTTTCTCTTGACAACCTTAAGTGCGTCCCGCATTATTATAACGTCCGTATTGTCGCCGACATAGCAGGAGGTCGCTCCAAGGTGGATAATTCCCGCCGCATTCGGACAAGCCTTGCCGTAGGTATAAACGTGCGCCATAACATCGTGGCGAACGATTCTTTCACGCTCCGCCGCCGTTTCATAATCGATATTTTCCACATTAGCCTCAAGCTCGTCAACCTGCTGCTGAGTGACGGGAAGTCCGAGCTTCATTTCCGCTCTTGCCAGCGCAACCCAGAGCCTGCGCCATGTGGTGAATTTTTTGTCCGCAGAAAAAATATACTGCATCTCCTTGCTTGCATAACGTGTGCAAAATGGGCTTTCATAAGAATTGTTCATAATTTTTACCGTCCTTTAAATTATTATATGCTCAGCTGTGCTTTTTAAGCCTGTTCTCCGAGCTGTTTTTGTCAACTTCGTCAATGTCAATATCTCTCAGAACACCGTGTCTTTTCAAAGCGGCTGTTTTATCGCTTAGGTCAAGAGAACGGATTTTTCTTCTGAGCGGCAAAATGTTGGTCGGCGAAACGGAAAGCATATCTATTCCCATCGCCAGAAAAGCCTCGGTGAGTGAAAGCTCTCCGCCTATTTCTCCGCACACTCCTATCCATTTGCCGTAGCGGTGCGCACTGTCGGCGGCAATCTTTATCATTCTCAAAATTGCGATATGGTCTGGGCGGCAATACTTTTCAAGTCTGGGGTCGTGCCTGTCCACAGCAAGAGTGTACTGCTCCAGATCGTTTGTGCCGACGTTGAAAAAATCAACCTCTCTTGCAAGCTCATCGCTTAACATAACGGACGCAGGCGTTTCAATCATGATTCCATGCTCAACGCTGTGCGAGTAGGGTATCCCCTCGCTGTCAAGCTCGTTGCAGACCTCTTTTGTAATCGTCTTGATTTTTCTGATTTCATCAGGGTCTACAATCATCGGAAAAAGTATAGCGAGATTGCCGTAAACGGAGGCTCTGTACAAGGCTCTGAGCTGTGTTTTAAACACATCGGGACGCTCAAAGCAGATTCTTATCGAGCGCATACCCATAGCAGGATTCTGCTGTTCTCCCACATCGTAAAAATCAGGGTTTTTGTCTACGCCTAAATCAAGTGTGCGGACTATCACACGCTTGCCGTTCATTTTTTCAAGGACACGGCGGTAGGTGTAGAACTGAAGCTTCTCATCGGGATAATCATCGTTTTGCAGATACAAAAATTCGCTCCTCAAAAGCCCTATTCCGCCTGCATCGTTTTCCTCGACGTATTTCATATCCATAAGACCGCTGATATTTGCGTAAACGCCGATTTCAATGCCGTCAAGCGTAACGTTTCTGCGCCCTCTCAGACGCTTGAGAAGCTCGTGCTTTCTGCCCTCCTCCTCGCGCTTTTTAATCATGCGCCGAATCGTTTCCTCGTCAGGCTCTATGTACAAAATCCCAGAATACCCGTCAACGACTGCCTCACAGCCGTTGTATTCCTCCGTAAGAGCCTTGCCTAAGGATGCCACAGACGGGATATTCATAGAGCGTGAAAGTATAGACGAATGAGAATTGACAGTTCCGTAGCAGGTACATATCGCTTTGACGCAGCTTTTGTCAAGTCTAGTGGTTTCACTGGGCTCAATGTCCATTGAGCAGAGAATGGTACGCTTGTCAAATTTCATGCTCTGCTCGGATTTGTTCTGAATATGCCTTATAAGCCGCCGTGAAACGTCCTTAATATCGAGAGTTCTGGCTCTCATATAATCGTCCTCTATGCGTCCGAGCAGACTTGCCATCTGATTAGCCGCAAGATGAACGGCATAGTCGGCATTGCAGGATTCATTTAATATAATATCCTGAATCATTTCGACAAAATCCTCGTCCTCGACAAGCATTTTGTGGATTAGGAAAATATCTGCATGATCCTTGCCGATATGTTCAATTTCACGGTTGTAAAGTCCGTCAATTTCCTCAAGAGCCATCTTTTTTGCGTATTCGTATCTTTCCAGTTCGATTTGTGGGTTCACTACCCTGTGCTTTTTAACCGTTTCCTCTTCACGTTGAAAAAACACAAGTCTGCCGAAAGCAATACCGCCCGAAGCGGCTCTGCCTCTGATTCTTTCCATAAGATTCTCACGCTTTCCAAAAGAATTTTTAAAACTGCGCCCATCGAGGTGCTGTTTCGTACATTTTCGCACTATCCCACTTATATAATGTTATTATACCTCAATAATATTATAACTCATTTTTTCTATTTCTTCAAGCCCTAAGTCGTCAATACGGCTTTCAGTTTACGATTTATTAACAATATCCTTTTAAGACAAGCCATATTATAGAATAAAAACAGAAAGGACTGTGATCAGTATGCCTACAGCAGCAAATCAGCTTCAAAATCAAATAGGTCTTACGCAGGCGGAGGCGGACAGGCTTTTAAAGCAGGGAGGTGAAAATGTATTTGAAAGAAAAAAGCGAAAAAGCGCCTTAAGGATATTTGCCGGACAGTTTCACGATGTGATGGTGATGATTTTGATTGTCGCCGCAGCTATTTCCGTCTTTATAGGCGGTTGGGAGGATGCTGTTCCGATTGCGGCAATTGTAATAATGAACGCCGCACTGGGATTTATTCAGGAGTACCGCTGTGAAAAAACTCTTGAGCAGATGGAGCGTCTTACTGCGCCGACTGCAAGGGCTTACCGTGACGGACAGCTTGTCACCTTGCCTGCTTCTCGGATTGTTATCGGAGATGTTTTGGAAATAAAGGCGGGAGAGCGGTTTCCGTGCGATTGTGTGATTTTATCGCAAACTGCGCTTAGCTGTGACGAATCGGCTCTGACAGGCGAGAATGTTCCTGCCGACAAGCGTGAATATAACGGCGAAAGCACAAAAGGTGGGCTTAATCTTCCTTACATAGGCTATATGGGTACGGTGGTGTTAAAAGGAAAAGCGCGCTGTGAGGCGATAGCGACAGGGAGCTTAACGCAGATGGGTTCGATTTCTCAGATGCTTTCCGATATTGACGAGGAGCAGACGCCGCTTCAAAAAAAGCTTGGCGAGCTTGGAAGGATACTTGCGCTTATTTGTATAGGCGTCTGTATTTTGGTTTTCATCGCAGGCTTAATCAGGGGCGAAGGCGTTATGGATATGTTCTTTACTGCCGTCACTATCGCTATAGCGGCAATTCCTGAGGGGCTTCCTGCGGCGGTGACTATTGCGCTTGCGCTTGCGGTAAGGAGAATGTTAAAGCAAAACGCCCTGGTTCACAAGCTTCACTCGGTTGAAACGCTGGGCTGTGCGAATGTTATCTGCACCGACAAGACGGGAACGCTTACAAAAAATGAAATGAAGGTCAGAAAGCTTTTAGTTATGTCGGAAAGCTTAAACGAGTACACTGCGCCTGAAAACGGAGGCAGGGGGCTTAAAAAGGATGGCGAAACGGACAGCTATATGGCGTGGGAGGATTCGACGTTGAGCGAAACGCTGTTGTGCGCCGCTTTGTGCAGCAACGTTTCTGTCAGAAAAACTGCTTTCTCTTCAAATGAACGCAATAGAGCAAGGAGCAAGCTGAAAATATTTGAGGGAGATCCGACGGAGATAGCCTTGCTGGAGCTGTGTTCGCTGTGCGGAGTTGACAGCGAGCGGCTTTTGCTCACACGCATTGACGAAAAGCCGTTTGACAGCGCAGATAAGTATATGACGGTAATATGTCGTGATCAAAACGACAGGCGGATAGCCTTTACAAAGGGTGCGCCTGAGGTTATAATTTCAATGTCAACTTGCCGTTACGAGAGTGGACAGCTTGCAGAGCTAAGCATGAGTGAAAAGAGCAGGCTTTTGAGCAAAAATGAAGCCTATGCACGAGAGGGTTTGCGGGTTATCGGGCTTTGCGAGGCGGCGGACGGTCGCTGTGTATTCTTAGGACTTGCAGCATTAAGCGATCCGCTCAGAGAAAATGCGGCTGAGGCTGTAAGAGAGTGCCGCCGTGCGGGGATAAGTACGATAATGATTACCGGTGACCACAAGCTCACCGCCTGCGCTATAGCTCGTCAGGCAGGAATACTTACCGCTTCAAAGGAGGTCTGCACGGGAGCGGAGCTTGATATGATGAGCGATGAGGAGCTTGCTGAAAAAATAGACAGTATAGCTGTTTTCGCAAGAGTTTCACCTTTACACAAGCTCAGGATAGTCAGAGCCTGCAAGTCAAGGGGGCTTGTCTGCGCTATGACTGGCGATGGAGTAAACGATGCTCCTGCGATCAAGGAGGCTTCAATCGGAGTTTCAATGGGTCTGAGCGGTACTGATGTGACTAAGCAGGCGGCGGATATGATTTTACTTGACGACAATTTCTCAACGCTTGTAAGCGCAGTGCGAGAGGGCAGAACCATTTATGCGAACATACGAAAATTTGTGCGCTATCTTATCGCCTGCAATATAGGAGAGGTGCTTACGATGCTGGGAGCTATAATTATGGGACTGCCGATGGCGCTTGTTCCTGCACAGCTTTTGCTGGTGAATCTTGTGACAGACGGACTTCCTGCAGCAGCACTTTCTGTAGAACCCCCTGAAAAGGGCATTATGAGCAAGCCGCCCCGTTCGGAAAAGGACAGCTTTTTCAGCGGCGGGCTTATGACTAAAATTGTGTGGAGAGGTGTGCTTATAGCTATTTCAACGCTCGGCTGCTTTACACTGATCCTAATTCACGGCACAGGTCTTGAAGCGGCAAGGACGTCAGCTATGCTCACGTTGGTTTTTTCTCAGCTGATACATGTTTTCGAGTGCAGAAGCGAGGACAAGACGCTCTTTGAGATAAGCCTAAAGGGGAGCGGTTATGCTCTTGCGGCGGTGGTTTCATCTGCTGTGTGCGTGGCGGCGTGTATGCTTGTGCCTGCTCTTGCAAGGATTTTTTCGTTTGTTATTCCTGACGCATACTCTCTTGCGATAAGCTTGCTTCTTGCGGCGGCAGCACCGTTAATATCGTCAATTGCAGGGAGGCTCAGAACGATTTCATTAAGAAAAAACGCCGCAAAGGCCGCATAGCTTTAAGCCGTACAGGGAAAAGCATCCTTGTACGGCTTTTTTGGACAGAAAATTATCACAAATTTTCAAAATAGTCAAAAAGTATAGTAGACAAAAGGGTAAAAATGTGATATAATAGGAGTTAATATTACAAAAGCTGTCCGAAACGGCGGCTTGATGTAAGCTGCTTTGAGCTAAAAACCAAGGCGGCAGGACTTTAAATAGAAAGGGTTTTTAAAATGCTGCACGAGAAATCCTGCGGTGGAATTGTCTATAGAAAGTATCACGGCAACACGGAGATTCTTTTAATCAAGCATATAAACAGCGGACACTGGTCTTTCCCGAAGGGACACGTTGAACCTGGGGAAAGCGAAACTGAAACTGCTTTGCGTGAAATTAAAGAGGAAACGGGCATGGACGTTATTATAGACCCCACCTTCAGAGAGCTTGTGACATACAGCCCCAGAAAGGATACTGAAAAGGTGGTTGTTTATTTTGTAGCTATGGCAAAAAAAGGTATGCCTGTAGCGCAGGAAAATGAAATTGCTCAGGTAAAATGGGTGGAAATTGACATTGCGGCTAATATGCTGGCATATGAAAACGACCGTCTGATTGTAAACAAGGCAAAAAAATTTATCCATTGACAAGCCTTTTGGCGAGGTATGACACATTAGCTGATGTGAAACCGCTTTTGTGCGGTTTCTTTTGTTTAAGCAAGAAAGAGAGGAAGCTATGCTTTTATTGAGCAGTGTAGAGGAAGTGCTGGAAAATATCGGTGCTCTGAAAATGACGATTTTTGCGCTGAGGACTATTGTTCTGTTCGGAGGAATATTTTTTCTTTGGTGGGGAATAAGACTTCTGTGGGAGCTAAGACCTGTGAGAAAGAAAAAGTACACCACTGTGGTTCAGGCGACGGTTGACGAAGCGGTAGAGGAGAACAGATCCGCTTCGATGAACAGCTATTACAAGCTGAGATTTGTCTATGAGCTTGACGGCGAGGAAAGGGTTTTTGCACCGATTTATTCTGTGAGAAACGCAAGAGTTAAGGCGGAGGAAAGAGTTAAGCTCTGCATTAGCGGCAAGAATAAATTTCGCACGATAAGAGAGAAAACCACATTGAAAAAAGCTCTGCTTCTGTGCCTTGTCGGAGTGGCTTTGATACTTTCGCAGATAATCGTTTAGTTTTCAGTGCAAAAGAAACAAAAATGAGTGTTTTTTTGAAAAAATTCTATTAAATTTTCATAAATCCTCTTGACAATGTATAAGTATTGTGATATGATAAAATCACAATATATGAAATCAGGGGAGGCTGAATATAGTGACTGATTTTTATTATCCTGTATTAAACGACGAGGTTAATCTGCCGATGTATATAATGGGAATAGGCGCAAGAGACAGAGAGTTTCACTTCATACGTGAGGACGGCTATCCCAATCATCAGATTATATATTGCGTAAGAGGCGGCGGAGTGCTTAAGGTTGAGGGCGAAACCTATAAAATCAGAGCGGGGGACGGCTTTTATCTTCCACCCAAGGTTCCGCATGAATATTATCCGACAGAGGAGTTCTGGGAAACCCACTGGGTGACGTTTGAGGGCAGAGAGATTCCCTATGTGATGAAGTATATCAAGCTTGAAAAGACGAGAGTTTTTCACATTCACGATTTAAATTCGGTTGACGCTATTTTCAAGAAAATGCTGTATCTTATGCGGACAAACTATTATTACGGCGCACAGCAGTGTTCTGCGCATTTGTATCAGCTTTTTATTGAGCTTAACCGAGTAGTGAACCTACAGAACGGCTCTCTTGACGGCGCAAAGCTTAATCAGCTTCAGCCGGTAATTGACTACATAAACAAGAATTACCGCAATGATATTACATTGGCGGAGCTTAGTGATTTGATTGATTTATCTCCGCAGTATCTGTGCAGGCTATTCAAGGAATGTCTTAATCTGCGTCCGTTTGAATATCTTGCGAGAACGAGAATACAGCAGGCGAAGATTTTGCTTTTGGAGGATAAGAAGAATATCAATGAAATTGCGTCGGAGGTAGGGTACAACGACTGTTCGTATTTCTGTGCAGTGTTTAAGAAGCATGAGATGCTTTCGCCGGCGGAGTTTAGAAATCTTCACAAGAAATCGGGATAACATAGGAGGAAAAAATGAATATACTTCACGATATGTCGCCTAAGGAGGTATCAAGCGACAAGTTTACCGCTGTAATTGAGATACCGAGAGGCTCAAAGGTAAAGTACGAGCTTGACAAGGCGACGGGGCTTTTGAGAGTGGACAGGATCCTTTACACATCTACGCACTATCCTGCCAATTACGGATTTATTCCGAGAACTCATGCGGACGACGGAGATCCGCTTGACGTTTTGGTGCTTTGCTCAGAAACGCTTTTTCCGATGTCGCTTGTAACCTGCTATCCGATAGGTGTTATTACAATGATGGACAACGGAGCTAAGGACGAGAAGATTATTTGCATTCCGCTTGCAGACCCCAGCTACAATGACTACACTGACATTTCCGAGCTGCCCTCGCATATTTTTGACGAGATGAAGCACTTTTTTACGGTGTACAAGCAGCTTGAACACAAGGATACGCTGATTGACGATGTTCACGGCGCACAGGACGCAAAGCTGATTATAGCTCAGTGCATAGATAATTATATTGAGAAGTTCTGCAAGTGAATGAGTGCAGAAAAAACGCCCTCTGTCTCAGGCAGGGGGCTTTAAGATTTAAAAATGGTACGGACACTGAGGAGAAGCTTATTCAGCTTTTTCACTGTCAATATGTACGTCAAGCTGGTCGTAGGGAATTTCAATGCCCTCACGGTCGAAAGCGTCCTTGACTTCGGCAAGCAGAGCGTATCTAAGCTCCCAGTAATTTTCCGATTTAACCCACACTCTTGCGGTTAAGCGGACGGAGCTTGATTTGTATTCGCTTAAGCGTACAAACGGCGGATCAGGGTCGTTGAGCGAAAGCGGATTGCTTGAAATAACACGTTCCAGCAGGCGCATAGCCTTGTGAAAGTCAGCATCGTATGAAATGTCAAATTTAAGCTCAAGCCGCCTCATCGCCTCTTGAGTGTAATTTGTTATCGTAGCGGAGGAAACTGTGCCGTTAGGTATCATTATCGCCTTGTTGTCAATGGTGAGGAGTTTGGTGTAGAGGATAGTAATTTCGCTTACAGTGCCCTCACTGCCTTTGACGTCCACATAATCTCCCACCTTGAACGGGAGGTTGAACATTATAAGGAAGCCTCCTGCAACGTTTCCAAGGCTGTCCTTAAGCGCAAGACCTATCGCAAGCCCTGCGGTGCCTAATGCCGCAACTATAGACGACATCGGAACTTGAAGCTGGGAAAGTATCATTACGCAAAGTATTAAATACAGCACGGTGCGTATAAGCGAAATAAGAAAGGACCACGCCGTTTCGTCAATGTGCTGAGATTTTGCGAAAACTGCTCTCAGCGACTTGACCACAAGCCTTATAATTATGTAGCCTGCCGCAAAAATGATGAGCGCATAAAAAATATTCGGCGCATATTCCTTCAGGCTTTCCGTTAGGTTTTCAAACATTAGCAATTTCCCCTGTAGTTAGCAAAATTTTCGGTTAATTTTCTATAGAATCAATATAGCAGATTTTTTTAAAATAAGCAATGAAATTTTATGAACAAAATGTGCCGATTGGGAAATAGTTAAATGTTAATAATATTGTGCAAAAAAATTCGATATTTTTTTGAAAAGTTTCACCGAATTTTGGGGATTTAGCTCTTGTAATTTATGATGATTTAGTGTATAATAAATAGTGATTGATTGATATTTACAATAATGCGGCGGGATAGTCTGCCGTTTATAGAAAAGGAGAAAAGTAATGTATAATAGAATGATGCTGCTTGCTGATGACGTTATTTACACCTCCGACAGGGATTTGTCGGGCGAAACGATAGCAAGCGTTGTTATTACGGGAATTGCAGTGGTTTTTTTGATACTTGTTCTTTTGATTGCGCTTGTATGGCTGTACGGAAAGATTTTTCAGGCTGTCAATGCCAGAGCGGACGCAAAGAAAGCTTCGCAGCAGTCAGAAGAGCCTGAAAAGGCTGAGGTTAAGCCTGCGGCGTCAGCTCCTGCGATAGAGCTTGAAGATGTTGAGGAGGAAACTGCGGCGGTTATAGCGGCAGCGATTGCGGCATACGGCGCACAGACGGGCAAAAAGCTTGCAGTCAGGAGCATTAAGCGCACGTCGTCGGGCGTATCGCCTAGAAACGCATGGGCGGCGGCAGGACTTGCCGAAGCGACAAAGCCGTTTTGATTTGCCGAAGGTATTTTACTTGGTTTGCTGAACAAAGCGCACATATTTTGAAAGGAATGATGAATAGATATGGCTATAATAGAGAGCTTTCTTGACACGCTGGTTGACTTGTGTCAGGAATCGGGCTTTGCCGGATTTTTGGTTGACGGCGGTTGGAAGAATATAATAATGATACTTATTTCCTTTGTATTTATGTATCTTGCGATTGCAAGGGGATTTGAACCGCTTTTGCTGCTACCGATTTCATTTGGTATGCTGCTTACTAACCTGCCTGGAGCGGAGATGTATCACCCTGAATTTTGGGAATATATAGAAACAAGCGAGGTAGACCCTAGTACGATTAGCGAAAGCTTGGCGGATGGGGCGACGTATATAAACACGCACTACTTAGACTACGGCTACATTCTGCGGCATGGCGGTCTGCTGGATATTCTTTACTTAGGCGTCAAGCTTCAGATTTATCCGCCGCTGATATTTTTAGGAATCGGTGCAATGACCGACTTTGGACCGCTGATAGCGAATCCTAAGAGCTTCCTGCTTGGTGCGGCGGCTCAGAGCGGCATATTCTTCACCTTTATCGGTGCGGCAGTGCTTGGAATGAGCGCAGCGGAGTGTGCGTCTATTGCCATTATCGGCGGAGCGGACGGACCTACGGCGATTTACGTTTCCTCACAGCTTTTGTCAGGCTCGGACGACATAGGAGTAGGAACTATAGCTCTTGCGGCGTATACCTACATGGCGCTTGTGCCTATTATACAGCCGCCTATTATGAAAGCGCTTACGACCAAAAAGGAACGCTCGGTTGTAATGGGACAGCTTAGAACCGTTTCAAAGACAGAAAAGATACTTTTCCCTATACTTGTTACAATAGTAGTTTCGCTTATAATTCCAAGTGCGGCTCCGTTGGTTGGAATGCTTATGTTTGGCAATCTGCTTAAGGAATCGGGCTGCTGCGACAGAATCGCAAAGACTGCGCAGAACGAGCTGATGAATATTATCACCATTTTCTTAGGTATATCCGTTGGAGCAACAACTAGAGCGGACAATATAATTACACTTGCGTTCGGAAAGGTTATTCTGCTTGGAGTAATTGCATTTTCACTTGCAACTGCCTGCGGTATACTTTTAGGAAAGCTTATGTATGTAGCGTCAGGCAAGAAGATAAATCCGCTTATCGGTTCAGCAGGAGTTTCAGCTGTGCCTATGGCCGCCAGAGTGTCGCAGAAGGTAGGTCAGGAGGAAAATCCGACAAACTATCTGCTTATGCACGCAATGGGACCGAATGTTGCCGGAGTTATCGGCTCGGCGGTTGCGGCAGGTGTGCTTTTGAGCATAGTGAACGTTGCTTAATACATTTGAAAATATAAAAATTGACGGGAGTCAGTTCCCGTCTTTTTTGACCTTTAACTTGATTAAAGAAAGGAGCAGGAGCTAAAGTGGACAATGGTGAAAAATTCTTTGCGGTTATTTCAAGAATGAAGTACATAAACCGCTGGGCGCTTATGAGAAACACGATAACGGAAAATATCAGCGAGCATTCGCTTGAAACGGCATTTATAGCTCATGCGCTTGCGCTTATACGCAACAAGCGTTTCGGTGGAAACGTCAATGCGGAGCGTTGTGCGGTTTTGGCGATGTACCATGACGCTACAGAGATTATAACGGGAGATATGCCCACTCCGGTAAAGTATTACAACTCGCAGATTCGTTCTGTCTACGCTCAGATTGAGGAGGAAGCTGCAAATCAGATTCTTTGCTATCTTCCTGACGATTTAAAAGAGGAGTACACTTCAATTTTGTGTGCGCAGGAGGACGACAATGAGCTTTGGAGGCTTGTAAAGGCTGCGGACAAGCTCTCTGCGCTGATTAAGTGCATTGAGGAGTATAAAATGGGAAACGAGGAATTTGCTACGGCGCAGCAGGCGACGCTTAATGCAATTCATGCGCTTGACGTAAAGGAAGCAGAGGTCTTTTTAGAGGAATTTATCCCTGCATACAGCTTGGATCTGGACGAGGGCTTAAAGCAGGTGTAGAATTTCAGCAAAGGTCTTGACTTACGAGAGATTTTGAGATATAATAAAAATATTAAGTATACAAGGGGGTATCGGGATATGAGAAATTTAGTTGCGGCTTCGCTTTTGGCGAGCGACTTTTTTAATCTTTCCAACGACATAGTGCGAGCGGAGAGTGCAGGAGTTGACTGGATTCATTATGATGTGATGGACGGCAGCTTTGTACCCAGCATAAGCTTCGGCGAGCCTGTACTTTTAAGCATTTCAAAGCATATTTCGATACCGATTGATGTACATCTGATGATTGTAAACCCGATCAGTCATGTTGAAAAATATGCCGCTCTTGGAGCAGATTCGATAACGGTACATATTGAAGCGGCTGAGGATATAGAGCCGACGCTTGATAAAATCCGCTCGCTTGGCTGTAAGGTCGGCTTGTCGGTAAAGCCTGACACGCCGATAAGCGCAGTAAAGCCGTATTTGTCAAAGGTGGATATGCTGCTTGTGATGACGGTAGAGCCAGGCTTTGGCGGACAGAAATTTTTGCCGCACACGCTTGAAAAGGTAAAGCAGGCAAGGGCACTTGCGGACGAAAGCAGCAGGGAGCTCAGAGTGCAGGTTGACGGCGGAATAAACGGCGAAACGGCTCAGCTTGTAAGGCAAAGCGGAGCAGACGTGCTCGTTTCGGGTTCGTATCTGTTTAAAGCGCAAAGCATGAGCCGTGCGGTTGAAATTCTCAGAGGAGAGTGAACACGCTCTAGTCATCGGTGATTTTTCTAATAAGAGCTATGGGAGTATCGGAAATTAACGTTGCGTACTCCCTTATTTTTGCGATTTCCACAATGTCCGAGCTTGCGCAGGCTAAACAATCGCTGCAAATGAGAACAAAGCTGCCGTCAAGCTTATAAAGCTCACATTCAGCGTTTTCAGGTATTTGCGCTGCGGCGGCTATCAGATCCTGAGGCGTTTTACATTTGATTGCAAATTCGCAGGTATTTTCAGCTTCATTGCAAGCAGAGCCAAAGTCCTCACCTGAAATATAAATGATAAGACCGCCGTCATACTGTTCAAAAATTTCAGCTGTGATTTTATCCGCACCCATAGTCTGCGCACCCATATCCTCAAGTCGGGCAAGCACGCTTGCCAAAAAAATTCTGGCGGAAATGCTGTCAGGTGAAAAGTCATAATAGCTTATTCCAAGCTCCTCACATTCGTTACTGCTAAGCTTAATTTTCGCACAGCTATCGCTCAAAAGCCTTATATCCAAAAGAATCACCTCGATTTTCAAAGCGTTTAATACAGTATACTCTTTTAAGACGAGGGAGGTTAATTAACCTGTGATTAACAATAGTTTTAAGGCTTGCTTGACAGTGTATAACCGATTCGCCGATGTCCCCGCCTCTTAGGCGGCGGGGGACATTTGGTCATTCAGTGGGGGGAATAATCCCCCACTGAATGACCGAGGAGCTAAAGCTCCTGCGGCGAGGTTGCCTCGTCGCAGCCGATGTTAAGCGAGCTTACATCGGGCTTTGCTCCGAGTTAAATGTCTTTGAGGTGATAAAAATAAGCGAGAAGAAAAGCTATCAGGCATGGACGAATTCAGATGAATTTTGGAGAGCGATCAAGGACGAGATTTCGGAAAAAGAACGGAACCCTGCAAAGGAATAGAACGTTCCAGACCAGGGACGCAATCCAGAATTCCACGCCCGACGATGGGTTGTCGAGGTAATCCACTCTTTTTTCGATCGTTTTCGCAAGCTTCTGGTTCGCTATGAAAAGTATGCTGCGCTGATCCAGTTTGCCTGCGCTGTGATTGTTTGGCGTAAACTCATTCACGTCCATCGCTATTTTCGGAATAAGCTCTAACAACAATTTTTTACGCCGTCTGCCATAAGTCATTGCGATTCCTCGCAGCACTAAATTATTACTCTCTGTTGCACTAGATGTAAACAAGATTTCTCGTGTCTTTGCCCCTGGAGCTTCTGCAATCTGTGTTCTTGCCGCATCTATTTCATGTTGTGCTTCCAATTGCGCAACACAACACAAAATTTGTGCGACAAAAATTGCGACAGTGTTGCTTTCTATTATAGCACACCCTTCCCATTGTGCAAGCATTTTGCAAAAAATTCTAAAAAACGGCACCCACAGAATCTGTGGAGTGCCATAAATCTTCTTAAAGCAACACTGCATAAAGACCGCCTACAGCTTTGCATGCCATCTACTGCGACCGAAGGGAGTGCATCTGCGCAGGGTTTTGTGCGGTGTTGCCTTAAAAATGCCCTTATCACATTACAATGGGAGATCTTTTTTCTGGAATCGAATAGCGCCCACCAAGTAGCAAACTACTGCTACAGCTACCAATACAATCAGCTTTGGAACGAAGGCGTAATCGACTGCATCAGAACCCACGGTACCAAGTGCGTCGATATCAAACAACCCAACAAGTGACATACGATTGAACATTCCCAATTCTTCTACGCCCATACCCATCTGTACCATATTATCCGAACCAAACATACCGAGCAGAGAGCACAAGAAAAACCAAACATTCAAGCCGCCGCCCAATGCAAGCCCATATTTGCTCAAGTTAAAGATACAGCTTGCTAGATAGCAAATGCTTGCCATTGCTTCTGTCAAAAGATATAGCCCGCCATAAAGCGCAGCGTTTTCTGCCACACTGACTTCTCCTACAATCGCTTGAGATGCGATAAGCTTTGTGATGAATCCACAGACCACCATAATCAGCGGAAAAACAATCAGATAAATCGCTTGGGTAATTACAACGGCACTACGTTTGGTTGGTGTAGAGAGAATATACGCCATAGAGCCTTTGTCCACTTGATCGACAACGAGTGCATTGCTGGCAAAAATAAGAAAGAGTAAAATTGGCAATAAACACATCACCGTAAAATACATTTGATGCAGCATTGCTGAAGTATCCATCTCGCTCATATTTTCTATAAGATCAGACGAAATACCCATAATTTCTAACATATTGCTCATCATAGTTTCTACATCTAAGTCGCTTTCGGAGAAACAACCCTGAATCGAACCGAGCGCATAAACATATTCAAAATTAGAAATATAGGTGTCGAGTTCAATTTCTGATTCTGATAGTTCCTCTGCAACTGTTGCAAATTCCTCACTGCTGAAAGAGGTATTTTCAGACTGTGCGGACATCATTTCAAATGCGGCATCATATTGCGTAAGATCGTCTGTTTCTACAAAATCATCATAGCTAAGCGTTGTGCCTGACATTTCGTTATAGGATGCCAGGACATAGAGATAGCTGTAAAAATCCGATTGGACTTCTGTATAATCTTTTGAATCCTCCGTGGAACCAATCAGATTCCCTGCAAAGGTGGTCACCACTGTCATTAGACAGAGGACAACTGTACAGGCAATCAACAAAACTCGATTGGAACGAATACTTTGCTTCATCAGTGGCCATGAGAAAAATTTTGTTGTTTTCATTTGGATTCTTGTGCCTCCTTTTCTGTACTTTTATGAATGGCTTTCATAAAAGAATCTTCCAAATTTGGGTGACTTTCTGACAGCGAGAGAACCGATAGACCGTCCATCGCATGAAAAGCAGTGTTTACATCCTCCGCCAAGGCTTGAAACGTTACCTGTGCATTCGTTCTGCTGCTGTTTGGCAGATGCTTGCAAAATGCTTCAGCAGATGTGCGATCTGCAAATTCCACACAAAAAGTTCGTACAGAATTGTGGCGGAATTCAGAAAGATTGAGGATACTCTGTATTATGCCGTTGTTGATAATTGCCACACGATCGCAGACTTCCTCGATTTCCTCAAAAATGTGACTGGACATAAAAATCGTTCTGCCCCTGCGCTTTTCCTGACGGATTAGTTCTAAAAAGGTTTCACGCATTAAAGGATCTAAACCAGTGGTGGGCTCATCCAAAATGAGAATTTCTCGATCTCCCATTAGAGCGGCAACGATAGCAGTTTTTTGCTTCATACCCTTGCTCATTCGTTTTAAATTCGCAGAAGGATCCAAACCCAGCAAGTCGATCAGATGATTCATATAAGAAAAATCTTGAACCCCAAGAAACTGCGCCTGCATCTTGAAGAAATTCGTTCCAGTTTTCAAATCTGGAAAGGCAATTTCCCCTGGAATATAGCTGACGTGCTCCATCACCTGTGGTGCTTGTTCCCATGGATGCAGTCCATTTACCGTCACAGTACCGCTATCGGCTTTTAAAAAGCCCATCATATGCCGAATGGTTGTCGTCTTGCCAGAACCGTTCGTCCCCAAATAGCCGAAAACCTCACCCTCTTGAATTTCCAAAGAGACATCAAATATGCCTCTGTTTTGACCATAGTCCTTTGTCAAATGATCAATTGTGATGATAGGCTTGCTCATTGTTTCACTCCCTCAAAATGATGTCTGGTATCGTAAAATTCCATGAAATAATCCTCTAAAGTAAAGGGGATTTCTACAAAATCGGCAATGATAAAGTCTTTCAGACTTGCTGTCAGCGTACCGACTTGATCCGCTGGGATTTGTACTCTTGCTCGGAGCTTCTCTTTGTTTTTGGAGGTAAATGTAAACGGCTTTTCTATAAATCTTAGATAAGATTCTATGTTGGAAAACGTAATACGATAAATGCGATCATGCTTACGTTTCAATTCTTCTGATTGAAATTCGGACACAATTTTACCGTCTCGGATGATCGCAATGCGGTCGCAGACGGCGTCTACCTCATGAAAAATATGCGAGGACAAAAAAATCGTCTTTCCACGCTGCATTTCTTCTTGAATAAACGCAATAAATGTCTCCTGCATAATGGGATCTAGTCCTGAGGTCGGCTCGTCTAAAATGAGAATATCCGGATCATGCATAAACGCAGTGACAACTGCAAGCTTTCGCTTAACGCCGAGACTCATTTGCTTGATGCTGATATGAGGATCTAGCTCAAAGCGTTCGAGCAGCTTTTGCAAATATGCCTGATTTTTTACACCACGCATTTGTTCCATCATATGCAGAAAAGCAGTGCCAGACAAGCCAGCAGGAAGCGCAACCTCTCCCGGCAAATATCCCACGGTATTTTGTAAATAGGCGCTATTTTCCCAGCTGTTTTTCCCCAAAATTGATGTGTTTCCGTTTTGTGGTTTGGAAAACCCCATTAAATGACGTATGGTCGTGGTCTTTCCTGCGCCATTTGGTCCTAAGAATCCATAACATTCGCCCTTGTCGATGCAGATATTGACATCAAATACACCACGTCCATGCCCATAATCCTTTGTCAAATGTTCGATAGCAATGATTGGCAATTGATTTTCCTCCTTGACGTTATTGAACAACTGTTATTCGATTGTAATGACTGGCAATTGAACTCCTTGACATTATCCAACAACTGTTGTATAATTATTATATCATAGAAAAAAGTAATGTCAACCAACAATTCCACGTGAAATGTTGGCTGATAACAAGTACTTCTAAAAATTCTCTTTTATCAGGAGGTTCCTTATGAAAAAAATCCAGCTGTCACAGATGCCACGCGAAATAAATTCATTCGCGCTTTTTGCACATTATATGCCAAAAACCCATCAGCAAAATCACAATCAAAGAAATCACCGATCTTGCAGGCTATAACCGCACAACGTTTTATCAATACTTTACGGATGTATATGCATTGTTAGAGTATATGGAAGATGAAATCGTTGCAGTTGGTTTGCAAAAGATCCAATCGATTCAAGTGGATGATCCAGATTTCAATCGACAATTTGTCATTGGATTATCAGAAGTTTTACAGGAATATGATTATTTCGCAAGTTTTATTTTGCAAAATGATGTGCATTCTGATATTTTTCAAAAAATCAAAAAGACTGCCATGCCTTTTATCATGGAACGCTTTCAAATTTCAAAAGTGGATACAAAGGCCGTTCTAATCTTAGAATTTTACATGACAGGCATGTGGACAGTGTTGACTCACTGGTTTGCAAAACCGGATGATTTATCCATAGAAGAATTAAGTGAGCTAATTTGCGGAATCTGGAACGAAGGATTGCTGACTCAACTAAAACAGCATCAAAACAGCACTACACAAAAAAGCACTTCTTCACAAGCCGCAAAGCATTGTGAAAAAACGCTTTTATAAGGCGGCACCGCACAAATTCGTAGGCAATCTTTGTGCAGCGCTGCATAAGAATGCCTCTAAAATCGAAGCCATATTCTACTGTTTTTTTTGTATCAAATGCAATCATTTTTTTCTGTTGCTCCTGATCATTTTTGCTAGGTTGATGCAATTTAACAATATATTGCAGACGCCGTTTCATCTCAGAATACGTTTTAGAAATGTATAAGCCAGTAATTTCATTGCACATCAACTGAATGCCAGCAATTAAGCAAATAATACACACCAATGACGGTCAACCAAAAACAGGGTCTCCCCAGATCAACGCACGAACAAAGAATACCACAACCATAATCAAAGCTATCGCTCAAAAGCCTTATATCCAAAAGAATCACCTCGATTTTCAAAGCGTTTAATACGGTATACTCTTTTAAGGCGAGGGAGGTTAATTAACCTGTGATTAAAAATCGTTTTAAGGCTTGCTTGACAGTGGGGGCGGGATGTGGTATAATAAATGTAGCAGGCAAGTGATTCGATGAATGAGCTTGCGGAAATTTATATAAGAGAGTCTGTTTCAATCGAAACACTTGTAAAAGTCTGTGTCTCTTTAAATTGTGAGGATGATATTGTGAATAGTGCAAAAGAGAAACAACCCAGTTTCGCAGAACATATTGTATCTGGGTCAACCGTCAGAAACTGGGAAAAACTCAATACAAGTTTTGATGGTCGTCTAACAACTCGTGCCAATAAGAGAAAATCAAAAAAACGTGTTCTGCCATTGGAGTACATCTCAAATAAAGAAAATATTTTATTTCTACAAAACGTACTCGACTACATAGACGACCATAATATTGATATAATGTCTGCTATTTACACATTAGGGATAACTTTGCTAAAAAATGCAGGAATATATGAAAGAGAGAATGTTTCTGCAACTTTAAGCGAATATTCTAATATTGACCTAGATGGTGGATTGGGTATGTTAAAGCTACCAAACGATGAATTTGATATCTTAGGGCTGATTTATCAATCATACTTACAAGAAGGAAAGAAAAATATAACAGGCTCATACTACACACCAAAAAAAATAGCTTGTAACATGACGGAAAAATTTAACTTATCCAATGGAGAATTGTTTTTTGACCCGTGTTGCGGAAGTGGTTCTTTTTTGTTAAGCGTCCCTGCGAAAAATCCATATCAGATATATGGCGTAGATAATGATGAAGTGGCCGTCTTAATTTCTAAAATCAATATGTTGCTCAAATTTAAAGATATCAGCTTCTTCCCTCAAATTTATTGGTTAGATTACTTAGCGGAGGACTCTTTTACACAAGAAAATCCAATTTTCAGGAGAAAATTTGATTATATCGCCACGAATCCGCCTTGGGGGGCAATGGACAACAACACAGAATCCGCATACTGCTTGACATCAAAAGAATCGTTTTCATGCTTTTTTGTAAAAGCGTTTGATCAGTTGAAAAAAACTGGGACAATAAGATTCCTTTTTCCAGAGGCGATTTTAAATGTTAAAGCACATAAGGATATAAGGAAATTTATTCTTGAAACCGCTGGACTAGTAAGCGTCACGACATATGATGATATGTTTTCAGGGGTAACAACAAAATATATAGATATCGAATGCGGAAAAAATGCTGATAATGAGGTTTTTTATGTACATACGGGCAATACAGAAAAGATTATCCATGTGGAAACAATTTATGAAACTGAAAATTTAGTGTTTAATCTTCTGTCTGGAGATGATGTCTCCATTATACGGCTCGTTAAAGACAAAGGAAAATTTTCGCTTCAAAATAGTATTTGGGCATTAGGAGTTGTCACTGGGGATAATAAGGGCAAACTCTTTTCGGAATGTCTCCCTGGCATGGAAAGAATATATACTGGTAAAGAAATACAGAAATATGTTTTGCACCCGGCAAAAAACTATATCCTGTATAATAGAGATGATTTGCAACAAGTCGCAAGAGAGGAAATCTATCGTGCGCCTGAAAAATTGGTATATAAATTCATATCAAACAAGCTTGTTTTTGCTTATGATGATAGCGCAAGTTTGTTTTTAAATAGTGCAAATATTCTGATTCCTTCTATTCCATCCATGAGTATTAAAGCAGTGATGGCATTTCTAAATTCAACTTTGTATCAGTTTTTGTATATTAAGCTTTTTGGCGAAGTAAAGATTTTAAAGGGAAATCTGATTGAATTGCCATTTCCTGAAATAACAGAAGATGATAATAACCAATTAACAGCTTTAGTTGACAGTGTATTATGCGGAGATAACTCAAAGATAGAAGCTATAGAAAATTATATATTTTCAATATATAATTTGTCCGAAAAGCAAATAATATATGTAAGGAGTATGGTACATGGAGAAATTGATTAAGGAACTCAAAGTTCAAATTTCCACTATGAATAAGGCATATGGCGGCAGATATAATCTTAGCGATGAGGTGTTGGATAGTCCGTATTCCGTATATCCATTTAACAAGTTTGAATACATTATAAGCCATTTAATTGGCACAGATACCATTACACTTCAGCAATACCTTAATATCCGCAACGAATACTTGAAACGAAATAAGTACTTGTATGTTTTTGAGATTACAGCGCCACGCACATTTGGAGAAACTTGGGCGTAGCGGCATCTAAATGAAGTAGTACCCGAATTACAACGTCCATCGACATTTTATGACCCTGATTATTCGGGTCAATATGATTTTTGGTATGAAGGCATAAGAATTGAAGTAAAAGCATCAAGAGCGGTTCGCCGTAAGAGCGGTGATTCCTTGATATTAAAAGCTTTATCAAGTGATTCAAAATATGGATTCGATATGAACTTTCAACAAATCAAACCTGCCTGTTGTGATGTATTTGTTTGAATAGCCGTGTGGCGCGATGTGATACGTTATTGGGTGCTATCCAGTGATGAGGTCAAAAACAATAGGTATTACTCATCTGGACAGCACAGGGGGAATGTTGGTGAGGGACAATTATGGTTAAAAGATACCAACATTGATGACTTTGATGAGTATGAAGTGGGAGTACGATATATTTTATCAAAAATAATTGAAAAAAGTGCTCAAAAATAATCTTTGTTTGATTTACAAATGTTAGATGATAAATTTAACGACTATAGTTTTTTGCAAAAGCTTGTTCTACATCTCCCATGTCAAATTATTCACAGATATGTCTGACGTCAGAATTAAAATGTGATTTGGCTCTGAAAATGTCTAAATTTGAAAAGCTTTGCTTTGCAAAAACTACTTGACAAAGCTTTGAAATTGTGGTATGCTTTTAAACAGCTAAGCATTGGCTGTTAGGAGTTTGAAGGTATGAGCTTTTCCATAATTGTAGAAAAAATTGATAGTCTGGTCTGGGGAATGCCGCTTGTAATTTTGATACTTTGCTGCGGAATACTGCTTACCTTTCGCATACGAGGCACACAGCTTCGGCGGCTCGGAAGGGCGTTTAAATATGTAGTGAAAAACGAGGAGGACGGCGACGGAGAGGTTTCTAGCTTTGGCGCACTCTGTACCGCTCTTTCGGCGACGATAGGAACGGGAAATATTGTCGGAGTTGCTACGGCAATTGCCGCAGGCGGACCAGGAGCGCTGCTGTGGATGGAGGTTGCCGCACTGTTCGGCATGGCGACAAAATATGCGGAGGGCTTTCTTGCAATTAAGTATCGTACAGTGGACGAGAACGGGCATTATTTAGGCGGACCTTTTTACTATATTGAAAGAGGAATGGGTAAAAGGTGGAAATGGCTTGCTAAGCTTTTTGCGCTTTTTGGCACGCTCGCAGGACTGCTTGGAATAGGCACAATTACGCAGATCAATGGAATCTCCTCAGCGGCGAACAATTTCTTTGACCCTGACAAGTCCTCTGTCGCTTTTACGCTTTTTGGCAGCGAATATACATGGACGACCGTAATTTCAGGGCTTATTGTGACAGTCTGCGCCGCTCTGGTTATTATAGGCGGAATCAAGCGAATCACTAAAATTTCAGAGGTTGTAGTTCCGTTTATGGCAATTGCCTATGTGCTTTGCTGTCTGATTATTCTGTTTTGCAACGCTTCTGAAATTCCTGCGGCAGTGGTTGAAATTGTACAGAGCGCATTTGGAATCAAGGCGGCGGCAGGAGGTGCGCTCGGGGTTATGGTTTCGGCTATGCAAAAGGGAATAGCGAGGGGGATTTTCTCAAACGAAGCAGGCTTAGGCTCTGCTCCTATTGCCGCAGCCGCCGCAAAGACAAAGGAGCCTGTCCGTCAGGGTCTGGTAAGCATGACGGGAACATTTATAGATACGATAATAATCTGCACAATGACAGGGCTTTCGATTGTAATTTCAGGCGCATGGAGCGACACAAGCCTTGAGGGAGTGGAAATAACAAATGCGGCTTTTCAGTCGGGCTTGCCGTTTTCGTCAAAGGCTTCGTCGTTTGTGCTGATGGCTTGTCTTGTGTTTTTTGCTTTCACTACAATTTTAGGCTGGAGCTATTATTCGGAGCGTTGTCTTACATATTTGTGGGGACATTCGAGCAAGACGCTTACGCTTGCTTTTCGCTGGCTTTACATTGCGGCGGTCTTTATCGGACCATACATGACTGTTGAGGCGGTTTGGAATATCGCAGATATTTTTAACGGTCTGATGGCAGTTCCGAATATAATTTCGCTGATAACGCTTTCGGGAGTTACCGCAAGGGATACAAGGGATTATTTTAAGTGTGAAAGCGCCGCTCAGAAATGAGCGCATATATACCATGACTGGTTTGTTGTGGACTTGCCGACTAATTTTATTGTAACAGGAGGAAGTGAATGGCTATGCAAAATATTACTGAAAAGGAAATACGCTTAGCAATTGAGAATGATGAGCTTGTAGTTTACTATCAGCCGCAGTATGATGCGCTTACAGGCAAGCTTATGAGCGCAGAGGCATTGGTGAGATGGGTTCGTGACGGAGAGGTAATTTTGCCCGGAGAATTTATTCCGCTTGCCGAACAGAGCAATCTTATTAGGGATATAGATTGGTACGTTCTTGAAAAGGTCTGCGTTTTTTTAAGAAAAGAGCTTGAGCAGGGCGTGTCTTTGAGAATAGCTGTGAATTTTTCACGCAAGCACCTTGATGAGGAAAATTTAATTTCAAGGCTTTGTCAGACGGTTGATAAATATTCCCTGCCCCATGAGCTGATTGAAATTGAGCTTACAGAATCTGCGATTATGCAGGATATATCTTCAATTGTAGAGATAGTAAACGAGATAAGAGAAAACGGCTTTAACGTAGCGATAGATGACTTCGGCAGCGGGCTTTCCTCGCTTAGCCTTGTCAAGGACGTGTCGGCAAACGTGCTGAAAATCGACCGCTCTCTTTTAAGCGGCAACTGTGAAAACGAAAAGGAAAGAATAGTACTTGAAAGCATATTCACCTTTGCTCACCGACTTAAGCTCACCACCGTTGCGGAGGGCGTTGAAACGAGAGAGCAGCTGGGCTTTTTGAGAACCTGCGACTGCCGCATGATTCAGGGCTTTTTGTTCGCTCGTCCTATGCCAGAGGAGGACTTTGCAAAGCTAAGTTCACAGCCTGAAAGTGCTCAGACGGAGGACATACTGCTCACACAGCCGCAGACAAGCGTTACAAATCTGCTCATGGAGGCGATTTTTTACAAATATCCGCTTGTGATAATGGCAAATTTGACGAGGAACAGCTTTTACATGATGGCGTATGACAATTTTTCGTCAAAATCCTGCCCGTCAACTGGAGTTTTCGAGGAGCTTATCGAGCATGGAGCTTCAACCATGCACCCTGACGACAAGGAGAGCTTTAAAAGGACATTTTCGATAAATTCACTTACGGACGCATACAACAGAGCTGAAAAGTCTGTTACGCTGGTAACTAGGCAAATGGGCGATGACGGGATTTACCGCAGAGTTGAAACGACGGATATTTTCGTTAAAAACCCAAGCGTTGACGACCTGCTTGTTATTACGCTTTGCCAAAATCTTGAGGATTAAGGAGGATTTATATGTACACTGCAAATGAGAAAAGATACGACAAAATGATTTACAATCGCTGTGGAAAAAGTGGGCTTAAGCTGCCTGCTGTGTCGCTTGGATTCTGGCACAATTTCGGGAGCAACGACAGCTTTGACAATATGGAAAAGATGGTTCACACCGCTTTTGATTTAGGAATCACCCATTTTGACCTTGCCAACAACTACAGCGCAGGCTTTCCTGGAAGTGCGGAAACCAACTTCGGCAGGATTCTTAGCGGCATGAAAGCTTATCGTGATGAAATGTGCATTTCCACCAAGGCAGGCTTTGGAATGTGGGGAGGACCCTACGGCGACAGAAACGGTTCGAGGAAATATCTTACCGCTTCGCTTGACCAAAGCTTAAAGCGTATGGGACTTGACTATGTGGACATCTACTATCACCACATCTGCGACCCGAATACTCCGTTTGAGGAAACTGCGCTTGCGCTTGACAATGCTGTCAGGCAGGGCAAGGCTCTCTATATCGGCATATCAAATTACAGCAGAGAGCAGGCGGAGCAGATAACGACAATTTTCAGAGAGCTGCACACTCCTTTTGTTGCAATACAACCGTCTTATTCAATGCTGAACAGAAGTATTGAGGAGGACAGACTTGACAAGTTTGCATATGAAAATGGGCTTGGACTTTCAATCTATTCTCCGCTTTATCAGGGCTTTCTGACTGACAGATATTTAAACGGCGTGCCGAAGGATTCACGTCTTGGCAAGGGTGCGACATGGCTCGGCGATGAGCTTAATGATAAAATGCTTACAAAGCTGCGTGCGCTTAACGCTCTTGCTCAGGAAAGGTCGCAGAGCCTTTCACAAATGGCGCTTTCGTGGGTGCTTTCAAACAAGGCGGTAGCTACCGTCCTAATTGGCGCAAGCAGCCCTAGTCAGATAGCTGACAATGTGAAGTGCATAGAAAGGCTTGATTTCAGCGAGGACGAAAAAATAAAAATAGATGAGATTTTAGCTAAGTAAAAAATAAGGAGAGCCGCACTTTTTGTGAAGCTCTCCCTTTTAATTTTAGAAGGTAATAGTCTTAGGCTCATCGGTAAACGAGCAAATCTGCGCCGTGGCATTCTTAAGATAGTAAACTTCAGTGTTGCCGTTGTCTGCACTGTATCTCGACTTTAGCGAGGGGTAAGCGTCAAGCATATACTCCTTAGCTTCAAGCCTGTAAGCCACAAAAAATCCCCAAAGCTTTTAAGGATTCAGGGATTTATTTTTAAAGCTCTATAATAACCTTTCCGCCGCAGGAGGGAGTTACGCTTACCTCCTTGTCGGTGTTAGCAACCTTGACAGTAAACGGCTTGTCGGTGTCGGTGTAGCTGCACTCAATCAAATTGCCCTTTCTTGAAGCTGTAAGCTCAAATACCTTGTTAGCTTCCGTGTCATAAATAGGCGCATAGGCGCTCTTGCCGTCGTCAAGCTCGTAAATTGTAAAGACAGCGTTGTTGAGATAATCGTACTCAACGTCCTTGTCAAATGCGCCGAAGGTAACAATGCTGTTAGGTTTTACAAGAGCAGGCATTTCAAAATAGCTGCACTTGTGCGTATACCACCTTTCGCCCTCGAAAACCTTTCCTGTAATAATATCCGTCCATCTGCCCTTTGGAACATAGTACTGCGCAATTCCCTGATCGTTTAAGATTGGCGCGGCTAAAATGTTGTCGCCGAACATATACTGCCTGTCAAGCGTTAAGCAGCTTGGATCGTCTGCAAAGTCTATCGCCATAGCTCTCATCATAGGAACGCCGGTAACGTGCGTCTTTATCGCCTGCGCCCAGATGTACGGCATAAGCTTGCCTTTTAGCTTTGCGAAGAAGCGCAGAACATCACAAGCCTCCTCGTCAAACAGCCACGGTACTCTATAGCTTTGATTTCCGTGCAGACGACTGTGAGATGAGAACATTCCGAATGCCGCCCATCTCTTGTAGATGTCAGGCGTAGCTGTAGCTTCAAAGCCTGCCATGTCGTGAGAGGTGTAGCCAAAGCCTGAAATGCAGAGCGACAAACAGCCTCTTACCACTTCAGCCATAGAGTTGTAATTTCCCGAGCAGTCGCCGCCCCAGTGAACAGGGAATTTCTGACCGCCCGCAGTTGCGCTTCTCGCAAAGAGGCACGCCTTGTTCTCGCCGTAGTACTCCTTAAGCACGTTAAATACGCACTCGTTGTAGAGATATGTATAGAAATTGTGCATCTTTATCGGGTCTGAACCGTCAAAATATTTCACGCCCTTTGTAGGTATTCTCTCGCCGAAGTCGGTCTTAAAGGTATCAACTCCCATCTCGCAGAGCGCACGCAGCTTTTCTGAATACCATTTGCAGGCATCTGGATTTGTAAAGTCCACAATCGCCATTCCAGGCTGCCACTCGTCACATTGGAATACACTGCCGTCGTCCTTTTTGATAAAGTACCCGTTTTCAAACCCCTCGTCAAAGAGCTTTGAACGCTGTCCGATGTAGGGGTTAATCCAGACGCAGGTGTGAAGTCCCTTGTCCTTGTGAAGCCGTTCAAGCATTGCAGGCGGATCAGGGAACTGACTCTTATCCCACTCAAAGTTGCACCACTCGAAGCCCTTCATCCAGAAGCAGTCAAAGTGGAATACCTGAAGCGGAATATCACGCTGTGCCATGCCGTCAATAAACGATGTGATAGTTTCCTCGTCATAGTTTGTAGTAAACGAGGTTGTAAGCCAAAGACCAAATGAAAATGCAGGCGGAAGAGATGGTTTTCCTGTGAGAGTAGTGTAGCCCTCAAGAGCCTGAGCAATGCTTTCTCCGCCGAAAACAAAGTACTCCATATTCTGCCCCGGAACGGTCATTGAAACCTTTGAAACGGTGTCCGAGCAAACCTCATACGAAACCTTGTCGGTGCTGTTTACAAAAACTCCATACCCACGCGAGGATACAAAGAAGGGAATAGACTTGTAGGACTGATCCGAGCAGGTGCCGCCGTCAGCATTCCAGATTTCAACCACTGCACCGTTCTTGACAAACGGAGTGAACTTTTCGCCGAAGCCGTAAAAATATTCGCCGACTGTAGTATCAAGCTGTTCTCTGATGTAGGTTCTCTCAGGATTTGCAGGATAGCTCCAAAATGTATCGTCAGCCTGTGTCGCAAGGCGGGTCTGCTGCTTGAATGCGCTCTCAAAAATTACGCCTGTAGATCTCCATGCGCCGCCTGTAAGACGAACATCGTTATAATAGAACTGAAAGCTCCATTTTTCCTTTGAAACTACAAGCTTAGTGTTGCCTGAAACGATTACCGCCTGCTTGTCGTCAATCTCAACCTGCGGCTTGAAGCTGCCCTCGTCAAGCACAAAGTGCGGACCGTTGTCCTTGTAGCCCTTGTGATGAGTAATGCTCACCTTTATGCAGTTTTCCTGCGTTGAAGTGTAGGTGATTTCAAGATTCGCACTGCCAAGCATCATTGAGCGATTGTATACCTCAAACGGCGTTGCGACTACGGTAAATCCATTTTCGCAGGGAACGATTTCAAATGCCTGATTAGCATAATTTACCTCATATCCCCTTTGATTAAGCCAGAATCCGTCAGCAAATTTCATAGTATTACCTCCAAAAAAGTGTTCAGATATTAAAATATTATCGATTTTTGTTTTAAAAAGCGTTCAAGCCTTTACTAATATTTTATATCAATTTCACTACAATTGCAATAGTAAAATAGTAAATTTCCGTGCAATATTAGCATTTTTGAGAAATTAAATCTAAATTTTTTGTTAATAAGGTTTTCCTTAATATGAAGATATTATACTTAACAAACATTTTAAAAAAGAAGCCGCCGACAAATTCGGCGACTTCAAATTTTGACAGGTCACATTTTTTAATATGCGTCAGTTTTTTAATCCTTTTCAGCTTCGTATTCAAGAATTTTGCCGCTTGAAGCATTTATTGTACACTCGTACTCAATTCCAGAGCATTTAAACTCAATTTCGTAAACCATAATGCCATCGTCCTCTTCAAGCTTTGCCTTTTCAAAGGTAACCTGAGATTCGCTGAGTCCAGCCTTGTCAAGCGCAATCTGCTTAGCCTTGCTCACGCTGATGTAGCTGCCAGAGCTTGCAGTGGTGCTTTCAATCGCTTCAACGCTCTTGTCTAAAATTTTGCCGTCAGAAGCTCTGACCTCGTATTCGTACTCACTTGAAGCTGTAGTGAACTCGATGTCATAAACCTGTATGCCGTCATCGGTATCGCTCTTAGTCTTTGTGAATGTCACGTCAGATTTGCTCAAGCCTGCGTCTGAAAGAGCTATGGATTTTGCCTTGTCAAGGCTTATCGAGCTGGCACTGTTTGAAGAGCTGCTCTGTGAAGATGTGGTCGTTTCAATCGTTTCAACGCTCTTGTCAACGATTTTTCCATCTGAAACTCTTATCTCATATTCGTATTCGCTTGACGATGCTACAAACTCAATGTCGTAAACAGCCACGCCGTCATCCGTATCGCTCTTGGTCTTTGTGAATGTCACATCTGATTCGCTCAAGCCTGCATCTGAAAGCGCAATAGCTTTAGCGTCCTCAAGGCTTATAGAATCAGAGGAGCTGTCAGCGGAAGTTGTCGTTGTGGTAGTTGTTGTAGTAGTTGAATCTGAAGCCGAGCTTGTATCGTCAGCCGAAGAAGAATCAGCCTGCTGTGAATCTGTGCTTTGAGCAGTCTGCTCTATAGCTTCAATGCTTCTCTCGATTATCTTGCCGTCCAAAGTGCGGATTTCATACTCGTATTCCTTTGAATCAGTGGTAAACTCAATATCGTAAACAGCCACGCCGTCATCTGTATCGTTTGCAGTCTTTGTGAATGTCACGTCAGATTCGCTCAAGCCTGCGTCCTCAAGAGCAATAGCTTTTGCCTCTTCTAATGTTATAGAAGCCGCACTTTCGGTTGATTCAGTACTGGAGGTTAAAAGAGTTTCCTTTGACTTGCTGTAAATATCGCCTGTAGAAGCGTTGATCTCGTACTCATATTCAGTATCAGAGGTGTAAAATTCTATAGAGTAGATTGACATTCCATCGTCATATTCAAGCTTAGTTTCTGTAAAGGTGACTTCATCCTCTGAAAAGCCCTCGTCCGCCAAAGCGATTTGCTTAGCCTCGTCAAGAGTTATTGTCGCTGTAACCGTTGTGCCTTGCTCCAAAGAAACGATCTCGATTTCCTTTTTTACAACCGTTCCGTCGCTGGCTTTAATCCAATATTCGTACTCGCTGCCGTTTGCGTCAAACTCAATATCGTAAACAAATATTCCGTCCTCAAGCTCAAATTCGCTCCTTACATTTTCCGCTGCGGCAGGATCTACTCCTGCGTCTGCAAAAGCGTAATTTTCAGCCGCTTCTTCTCCTATTGCAGTGGATCTGGAAACTGCGTAAACTGTGGTTGTCCCCACCATAGACGCCGCCAAAGCTATGCAGATAATAGAGATAACCTTTCTTTTTGTTGTTGAAAAACAAGCTTTAATAATGTTAGTCATAATAGATACCTTCCTTAAAGGTTTTTGGTTTTTTGCTTTTGTCTATGATACAAGTATAACAGAGAAAGATTAGAACAATATTAGAAGAAAAAATTTTTTTATTTTTTTTCAAAAAAAATGAGCCGCACTTCTTTTTGAAAAAAGTGCGGTTAAAAAACAACGTTATTTTGCTAGTTTTTCAATTGTAAGGGTAAATGTGCTTCCTTGTCCTAAAATGCTTTCAACGCTTATTTCTCCGCCGTGAAGCTGTGCGATTTCCTTTGCCATCGCAAGTCCAAGACCCGTGCCGCCGCTGCTCCTTGAAGAATCCGACTGGTAGAAGCGTCTGAAAATATTCTGCTGCTCCTCCCTTGCAATTCCTATCCCATCGTCCCTGACAGAAAGCATAGCCATGCCACCTTCACTTTCAAGCTTAACCCAGATGTGACCGTTCTGATTTCCATAGCGGTAGGCGTTACTTATCAGATTAGAAATAAGCCTGCTTATAAGCTCTGAATTTGCATTGATAAAAATTTTCTCCTCAAGTTCAGCTTCAAGCGTTATATCCTTTTCCTTTATAAGCGACATATCAAAGCAAAGCATTTCGCAAAGCTCGCTGAAATTAAGCTTTTCAAAAGCGTATCTCTGCGGATTAAGCTCCATTCTTGTAAAGCTGAGCATATCGTTTATAAGCCGATTCATCTTTTTGCCTTGACGCTCTATTATTTTAATATCGTCAGTCTTACCGCCGTTTTTCTGCTCGCTTAGTTCGCACTGTGCAAGTATCACCGCAACAGGCGTTCTAAGCTCATGCGAGGCGTCCGAAACAAACTGCTGCTGTGCCTTGAATGAATCCTCAAGCCGTGAAAACATTCCATTAAACTGCTCTGCAAGCTGATGAATTTCATCATTTCCGTCGCCAATCTCAATTCGCTGCTTAAGGTCGTCGCCCTGACGGATTTTTGCCGCTGCATCCGAAATTTGCTTTATCGGTGAAAGCACGTGCTTTGCAAGGAAAAAGCCGCCGACAATCGCCGCAATCACAAGCAGCGGCAGAATGATCAAGGAAATTCTTGCAGTCGTGGTAAAGTCCTGCTCGCCCTGAGTTTCCGAAACAACTCCTCTAAGCCACAAGCCCTCAAGTCCTTTGGCTTCAAGCTGCTTGTCGTAGATGTAGTAAAGCTCTCCCTCCACAGTGATTTTCTGCACCGAAGAATTGGAAAATTCAAGCTTTGCCGTTTCAGACGCAATTATATTTTCTCCGTAAACAAATTCTCCGTCAGAGGTGTAGAGCGCAGTATAAACCTGATTTACCTCATCTAAAAAATCATCGTCTATTTCCAGATAACCATCGCCGTACTGGAGAAAAAAATCTATATCGTTTTCAAAATCGTCCTTGCCTATGTAGTTGTAAAATTCTATTTCGTCAACGTTATTTTCCACCGTTTCAATCAGATTGTCACGTATTGTCTTCTGAATAACCTGATGATTTACTGAGAAAATTAAAATGTATGTAAGCAGTACGATAAGTATCAGAGCGATTGAAAACCAAAGCGTTATTTTTGCTCTTGCCGAAAGCTTTTTCATTTGCTCTCACTCTCCCTGATAACATATCCGTGTCCCCGAACAGTGTGCAAAAGCTTGTTTTCAAAGCCGCTGTCAATTTTTCTGCGCAGGTAGCTTATGTACACGTCCACCACATTCGTTCCTCCCTCGTAATCGTAATTCCAGATGTGGTCCTCAATCTTCTCACGGGAAAGTACGATACCTGCGTTGTACATCAGATACTCAAGCAAAGCATATTCCTTGGCGGAGAGAATTATATCTTTGCCTCCCCGCGTAACTCTTCGCCTTGCGCAGTCCATTTCTAAATCTCCGACACAGAGCTTGTTATCAGAAATACCGTGCGCCGTTCTTGTCATCGATCGTATTCTGGCGGTAAGCTCTTTAAAAGAAAACGGCTTTACAAGATAATCGTTCGCACCGCTGTCAAGTCCCTTAACCCTGTCGTCTACAGAATCCTTTGCCGTCAGAAAAAGCACAGGCGTGCTTTTGCCGTTCTCCCTTAAATACTTAAGCACCGCAAAGCCGTCCGCTCTCGGCATCATAATATCCAGAATAACCGCATCGTAATCGGTGTAGGAAAGAATATCTATAGCCTCTCTGCCGTCAAAGCAGCTGTCAACGCTGTAGCCGTCTATCGTTAGCTTTTGTGTAATTATATTGTTTAAATCCTTTTCGTCCTCCGCTAAAAGTATTCTCATAGTGATCCTCCTCATCAATTGCCTTTACTTACAGTATAAATACAAAAAATTAGAATTTGATTAGAGAATTTTAAAAAAGAATAAAACAAATTTTTTATGCCTTTTACAGCAAAAAGCCGCAGGTTTATCCCACGGCTTTATAGCTAATAAAATTAAGTCTTGCTGTGCTTAACATTCAGAACGGTTTTTATAGGCTAAATCATACAAAAATTCCTGTGCGCTAAAAGGCTCGGCTGTATGCGCTTTTTTTGTGTAGCTGCCATCGTTATTCATCACTCTTGCGGCTGCGTTGTCTTTGAGAAAAATATTGAAAATATCTCTGACTTTTGTTTTGAGCTGCTCGTCTAAAATAGGAGCTGCAACCTCGACACGCTTAAGAGTGTTCCTCGTCATAAAATCGGCAGATGAAATGTAAATTTCATCACGCTCCGCTGTGCCGAAAATATAAATCCTCGAATGCTCAAGAAGTCGTCCGACTATGCTTTTGATGTGTATATTTTCAGTGAAGCCTTCAATCTGCGGTTTAAGACAGCAGATTCCTCTTATAACCATATCGATTTTAACTCCCGCCTGAGAAGCTTCAATCAGCTTGTCCATGATTATCTTGTCCGTCAGCGAATTGAGCTTAAGACCGATATACGCATCCTCGCCGCTCTGCGCCGCTTGAATTTCACGCTCAATTTTTTCTATAACCTCATTTTGCAGGCAGTTCGGAGCAACAAGAAGCTTGTTTACCTTTCTCACCGTTTCGCCCATCAGAAGCTTGCGGAAAATATCGCTCGTTTCAAGACCTATTTCCTTGTTTGCGGTGATGAGCGACAAGTCGGTGTATAGCCGCGCAGTAATTTCATTGTAATTTCCTGTGCCAATTTGAGTAATGTACTGAATACTTTTGCCGCTGTGCCGGGTTATCAGACAAATTTTCGAGTGAACCTTAAGCCCGTCAATCCCGTAAACGACACGGCAGCCTGCTTTTTCAAGCCACTTTGACCAGTTGATGTTGTTCTCCTCGTCAAACCTTGCCTTAAGTTCAACTAAAACATTAACCTCCTTGCCGTTCTCAGCAGCCTCAACAAGAGCCTCTATAACCTTGCTGTGAGGAGCAAGGCGGTACAGCGTCATTTGAATTGAAACGACATTTTTGTCATTTGCCGCTTCATGCAAAAGCCTCAGAAAAGGCGATATGCTTTCATAAGGATAGTGCAGCAAAGCATCGTGCTTTAAAATCTGCGGAATAATAGAATTGTCATTCAGCGCAGGCGATTTTTGTGGCGTTCTCGGCTTGTAGCTAAGCTCCTCATTGTCCGAAAGCCGTTCCTTTATCGCTTTTACATAATCGTTTGAAAGAGGCGCACCACTTATAAAAACGCATTTTCTGTCAAGCTGAAGATAGCCGCAAAGCTCATTTAAAGCCGCAGATGAAATTTCATTTGAAAGATCCAGTCTGACAGGGCATAGCTTTTTGCGCATCTTGACAACCTCGGACATATGCTCACGATAATCAAGATCCTCATCGTAAACACGAGATTCGTCAATGTCGGCATTGCGGATGATTTTTATCAGCGCCTTTTCCGCTACTGTATAGCCAGGGAAAATATCCTCGAAAAAGTGAAAAATCAGATCGTCAACCATCATAAATTTCTTAATCTCGCTGTCCGAAGAAAGCTGTGGAATATCAACTGTGTGCTTAAAGAGCGGCGAAAGCGATGGGACTATTGCAATTTTTTTCTTGCCGCTTTTGGTTTCTAACAGTGCGAATCCGTAGACCTCCTTATTTTTCAAGAAAGGAAACGGCTGCTTTTTGCCCATAACGGCAGGAAAAAGCACAGGTTTAATATCCTGCTCGAACATTTCCTTTAAAAACTCATTTTCCTGCTTTGAAAGAGAGCTTTCTCCGGAGGAAAAATCGACCATGCTCACACCGTATTTTTCAACCTCGCAGATAATATTTTTATAAGCCTCGTCGCGTCTTTTTAGAAGCGGACGAACGTTTTTCAAAATTGCGTCAATTTGTTCAGCTGCTGTCATTCCGCTTTTGTTGTCCTTCTTGTCATTTGAAACGAGCATAGTATCGCGAAGTCCGCCGACTCTTACCATAAAAAACTCGTCCAGATTGCTTTCGAAAATTGAAATAAAGTTAAGCCTTTCGAGCAGCGGAACGCTTGAATCCTCCGCTTCCTCAAGCACACGCTCATTAAATTTCAGCCAAGATAGCTCGCGATTTACATAGCAGCTGTATTCGCTCTTGTCTTTATTCTTTTTAGCCATAAATTTTCCCTCCCTAGCAAAATCTATACTGTATTCTTAATGTAATTATACCATATCGTTTACATTTTTTCAAGAGATGATTCGTATTTTTTTGGTAAAAACCATTCTAATTATTTTTACAAAGTAAAGGACTAGGGATTTCCTTTTGATTTTTTGTCGGATTAAAATTAACAGTATATTAAAAAAACTTCTCGAAAGGCACTTGACAAAGGCGGCTTTTTGTGGTAAAATAAAAAACTGTGAAACGATTTTCACATTTCGGGGTGTGGCGCAGGTGGTAGCGCGCTACCTTGGGGTGGTAGAGGCCGTGGGTTCAAGTCCCGTCACTCCGATTTTTACAAGCTAAGATAAGCCTGCGAAAGAAAAACACAAGCTTATCTCAGCCGATAAAAGCATACGTTAAGCTTTGTGCTTGGCGACTATTTTAAAGCTTTTAGTAATCACAAGCCTGTGTATATTCACTCACAGGCTTTTTGTTTTTAACTATCACTGCTATATTACAAAAAATGCAGCGTTGTCAAAGGAGCGTGAAAAAAGCCACACCATTTCCGCAAAAGCATCTTGCAAATTTTTCAGTTGGTTTTTGTGCGTTATGCTGTCCGTTCGAGCGGGCAACTGGGTTAATATGGAAAATATTACTAAAAGCTCCTCGGAAATGACATCCGAGGAGCTTTACTTTTGTTAAATTATCGTCAGAATACAGAGTTGGTTATTACCCAATCTCCGTCAATCTTGTAGACGTTAATCCAGTCGGTTTCGGTATCATCGTCTTCCTTGCCCTTGATTGTCAGCTCAACCTTAAGCTGGTAGCCCTTAGTTACCTTGACGTCCTCGTCATAGTAATCGCTGATTTCGTCCTCAAGATCCTCAAGGTCGGATTCCTTAATTTCCTTTTTCTTAATTACGTCGTAGGAAATTTTGATATTGCTTCCGTACTCGTCCTCAAGCGCGTCAAGCGCATCCTCCATTTGCTCTTCATAATACTCTGAAACGCTGTCGTAATCATCGCCGACAAAGTAATCGTCAGCCATCTCGTTTAAGTAGTCCGGGAAAGCCTTTTCAAGAGCGTCTCCGTCGGCGTTCTCTATCGCCTTGCACATATACTTGATCGGCTTTTCATAGCTCTTGCCGCCGAAAATTGAACATAGTATAATTACAACTATGATGAGAACTACCGCAACGGCGCAAAGTCCGATAATGGTGTTTTTGTTCTTGGTCTTGCCAATGTTCTTTATGTTGTCCACCGACATTGAATCCTTGACTGAATCAAACGTCACTCCGTCAAAGGTCTGCTTAACGGCATTACCCGCCGCCTGAGCCGCATTTCCTGCCGCCTGAGCTACTCCGCTTGCCGCCTGAGCAAAGCCTGCATCGCCTGACTGCTGAACCTGCTGGGCGTAAACCTGCTGTGACTGTCCCTGTTGTGACTGCTGAACCTGCTGAGCCGTTCCGCATGTCGTGCAAAATGTAGCGTCGTCAGCTAATTGTGTTCCGCAGGAAGTACAAAATTTTGACATATATTTTCCTCTATTTTTGCATGAAAATCATGCTGTAATTTTTTCAAGGCTGTTCTCCATATACTAGCCTATTATAATAATAACCGAAAAATTATATTTTGTCAATAGCTTTTTGTAAAAAATGAAAATATTTTTTTCAAAGGCTTTTAAGGGAGAAAATCGGCTGAGAAAAAGTAGGACAGATTTTATTTTTTTGTTTAAAAAATGAAAATAGTTTAAAAGGGCTTGACAAAAGGATAAAAACATGAGATAATAAAAGATGATTGATTTTAAGAGAAAGGGAGAACGCACTATGGCGGCAAAAGTGGGAATGGTATCGCTGGGATGTCCGAAAAACCAGGTGGACGCTGAGAGAATGATGTTCAAGCTTCGCGAACACGGCTTTGAGCTTAAGCAGGATGCGGCGCTCGCGGACGTGGTGATTGTAAACACCTGCGGATTTATCAAATCGGCAAAGCAGGAGGCTATAGAAACCATTCTGGAATTTCTGGAGCTTAAAAAAGAGGGCAGGATTAAGGCTGTGATATGCTCAGGCTGTCTTGCCGAGAGATACAAGGACGAGATTATGCAGCAGCTGCCGGAGCTTGACGCTGTGGTGGGGCTTGGCTGTGACGGAGAAATTGCGGATATTATCAACAAGGTTATGTCGGGAGAAAGCGATGGCGAGTACTTTGCCGACAAGCTTTGTCTGCCGCTTGACGGCTCAAGGGTAATTTCCACACAGCCGTTTTACGCATATCTGAAAATAGCGGAGGGATGTTCAAACTGCTGTACCTACTGTGCTATTCCATCGATACGAGGCAAATACCGCAGCCGTTCTATAGAGAGCATACTTGACGAGGCGAAATGGCTTGCGAAAAACGGAGTTACCGAGCTTGTAGTAGTGGCGCAGGATACCACGAGGTATGGCGAGGATTTGTACGGTGAGAGCCGTCTGCCGCAGCTTTTAAGAGAGCTTTGCAAAATTGACGAATTCAGGTGGATACGCACGCTTTACCTCTACCCTGAGCGCATCACTGATGAGATTATAGATGTAATTGCAAGCGAGCCTAAGCTGGTAAAGTACATGGATATACCCATTCAGCACTGCAACGGAGAGCTTTTGAAGCGAATGAACAGGAGCGGCGACAGGCGCACGCTTACCGCTCTTATGAAAAAAATCCGTGCGGCGATACCTGATGTGACCATAAGAACCACGCTTATCACAGGCTTTCCTGGAGAAACTGAGGAGCAGTTTAACGAGCTAAGCGAGTTTATCGGGGAAATCAAATTTGACAGGCTTGGCTGCTTTGCCTATTCCGAAGAGGAGGGCACTGCGGCGGCAGGCTTTGCAGATCAGATTGACGAGGACGAGCGGCAAAGGCGCAGCGACGTTCTCACAGAGCAGCAGATGTTTATAAGCGACGAGCTTAACGAGCGGCTGATAGGAAGCACGCTTGAGGTTGTCGTCGAGGGCTTTGACAGATACGCAGGGTGCTGTTTTGGCAGAAGCGCAAAGGACGCTCCTGAGATTGACGGGAAAATATTCTTTTCAAGACCTGCTTCAGGCAAGCGGCTGACGGCAGGAGATTATGTTAAGGTGGAGATAGAGGGGACGCTTGACTGCGACCTTTTAGGCACTGCTGTAGAGTAAAACGAAAGGCGGCGAAAAAGCTATGAATTTACCGAACAAGCTTACGGTTATGAGGGTTGTGCTGATACCGTTCTTTGTAGCGTTGCTTTTGCTTGATTTTAAAGGGCACATATGGCTTGCGCTTGTGATTTTTGCGGCGGCTTCAATTACCGACTGGTTTGACGGGAAAATTGCGAGAAAGAACAATTTAGTAACAGACTTTGGAAAATTCCTCGACCCTTTGGCTGACAAAATGCTTGTGACGAGCGCACTTGTCTGTTTTTGCTCGAACGGCTGGTGCGATGCGGCGGCTGTTATCATCATACTTGCAAGGGAATTTACTGTGTCGGGCTTAAGAATGGTGACGGCGAACGAGGGCGTTGTAGTTGCGGCAGGAATCTGGGGAAAGCTCAAGACTGCTTTCACAATGCTTGCGATTATCGCTATAATGATTTTAGAGGCAGCTTTTAAAAACACAAGCGTAGTTTTCGCCGTGAATGAGGCGCTGATATGGATAAGCGTTTTGTTTACTGTAATAAGCGGCGGAATTTACCTTAAAACCTATTGGAAATATATCGACCCTAATAAATAATCGGAGGGGTACAAATTGAATTTTATCGATGACATAAAGACGGACATTGAATCTATAAAGCAGCGCGACCCTGCGGCGAGCAGCGGACTTGAGATTATATTGACATATTCAGGAATACACGCAGTTATACTGCACCGCATTGCGCACTGGTTTTACGAGAGAAAAATGATTGTAATAGCGAGAATAATCTCACAGGTGAGCAGATTTTTTACTGGGATTGAGATTCACCCAGGAGCTAAAATCGGCAAGGGCTTGCTGATTGACCACGGCAGCGGAGTTGTTATTGGCGAAACTGCCGAGATAGGCGACTACTGCCTGCTGTATCAGGGCTGCACGCTAGGCGGCACGGGAAAGGATCACGGCAAGCGTCACCCTACCTTAGGGAACAACGTCATGGTAGGCTGTGGAGCAAAGATTTTAGGCCCTTTCAAGGTTGGCGACGGAGCGAAGATTGCGGCGAACGCGGTTGTGCTCAAGGAGGTTCCGCCGAACTCTACTGCGGTAGGCGTGCCTGCGAGAATAGTAAGAGTGAACGGACAGACCGTTCCCGCAACAGAGGAGATAGACCAGATCCACATTCCAGACCCTGTTTCCGCCGAGCTTAACAGGTGCAGGGAGCAGATAGAGGCGCTGGAGGAGAAGGTCGAGAGATTGGAGAAGGAAAGGCGATAAGTATGGTAAAGAGCATAGACTTATTCGCAGGAATAGGAGGAATCAGAAAGGGCTTTGAAAATGCTTTTGGAAATAGTCTTGAAACTGTTTTTGTAAGCGAATGGGATGAATTTGCTCAAAAAACATATAGAGCAAATTTCAAAGATGATTTTGAAATTTCTGGAGATATTACAAAAATTGACGAAAAGACTATACCTGCGTTTGATATATGCTTAGCTGGTTTCCCCTGTCAGGCTTTTTCTATCGCTGGAAAACATAAGGGATTTAGCGATGATTATAAAGGAATGTGCAGAGGAACGCTTTTTCAGGACGTTGTAAGGATATGCGATTATCATAAGCCAAAAGTGATTTTTTGTGAAAATGTAAAGGGATTGCAAATTCATGGTAAGGGAAGAACCTATGCGATTATAAAAAACGCTTTTGAACAAATAGGCTACAGAGTATACGAAAAGGTACTCAACAGCAAGGATTTTGGCGTGCCTCAAAATAGAGAAAGAATATATATCGTATGCGTCAGGAATGATTTGAACGAAAAATTTTTTCCTAACGGATTTAAATTTCCCGATGGAACAAAGCAAAGGGTATGTTTACGAGATATTTTAGAGGACGCCCCTATTCCGTCAAAATACTATCTTTCTCAAACGTATCTGGAAACATTAAAAAAACACAAAGCTAGGCATGAGGCTAAAGGTAACGGTTTTGGCTATGTAGTCAGGGATTTAGATTCTATTTCTGGAGCGTTAGTTTGTGGAGGAATGGGCAGAGAGGGTAATCTCATTATAGACGAGAGAGAACATTCGCTTGTGCCGACTACTCACATAAAAGGGGAAATTAACAAAGAAAGCATAAGAAAGCTTACGCCCAGAGAATGGGCTAGACTGCAAGGGTTTACCGACAGCTATAAGCTTGTATTATCAGACACCCATTTATATAAACAATTTGGAAATACCGTAACGATAAATGTAATTGAGGCTTTGGCGGCAGAATTAAAAGGGGCAATGTTTTTATGAACAAAAGGTTTTCTTATAACAAAGGGGAATGGTCGGAATTTTATGCGTTTATTAAACTGTTGGCTGAAAGAAAAATATATGCCGCTGATGAAAATGTAAATAGAGTAGAGGATGTATATTTTCCCATAATAAAAATAATCAGAAAAGAAGACGACGATTTCAATGAATATTTAACGGGAGAAACTGTTAAGATATTTGTAAATGATAATTTGGTTGAAGAGATTTTAGATGAGGATTTAGATGAAAAATCTATATTTTTATTTGAAAAGATTTTTTCAGGAGACGCAGGCAAAAAAGGAGCTTTTGAAATACCCGATATAGAGAGTTTTATGAATAAAATGAGAATAAAAAAGATAAAGGCTCTGGTAAAGGATAAAGAGGATATAACCATGCAGGTGCATGATGTATATACTGGTTTTAGTCCGACGGTAGGTTTTTCGGTAAAATCAGATATTGGTTCTCCGCCTACGCTATTAAACGCAGGCAAGAATACAAGAATAAGATACAAAATCACAGGGCTTACCGACGACGATGCAGAAGAAATAAACTCTATTGATAAAACAATTGCCCGCGAATATATGAAAGTACGCATTGGAAAGCTGTTTGAAAGGTCCTCTGAAATTTTGTTTGACGGATTTTCGGATAGAACTTTTGAGGATAATCTGATTTTGATTGACAGTTTTCTCCCTGAGATATATGCGCAGATGATATTGCTGCATTATAGATTTCTTGACGACGGCTTGTCAGACTGCGAAACAATAACGGAAATACTTGAAGCGATAAATCCGTTAAATTATCACCGTGCAGATATTTACAAATACAAATTCAAAAAAATGATAACGGCTGCCGCTCTTGGTATGACGCCTGGAAAACCATGGGATGGCATTGATTCTGCAACAGGCGGATATATAATCATAAAAAAGACGGCGACGTATTATGCTACCATATTTACAACTGCAATTATTTTGAGCAGTATCTGCTTAAAAATACGGAATTTGACAGACCGTCTGCTACAAGACACGATTACGGATATATATACTCTGACAATGGAAATAAATATATAGATCTGAATGTTCAGATACGATTTAAAAGTATAAATAAGGCGAGCGTCAATGCTAAAGAAGTTAGCAGTCGTTTTTTGACAAAGCTGAAAAATTAAAAACTGGAGGCTTTCACTATGAAAATCTACAATTCTCAAATCCATAAAACGCAGGAGCTTGTTCCTCATACGGCGGGGAAAATCAGTATGTACACCTGCGGACCTACAGTTTACCATTATGCGCATATCGGAAATCTGCGCTGCTATATAATGGAGGACGTGCTGGAGAAGTATCTTCGCTATTGCGGACTTGAGGTCAAGCGGGTTATGAACATTACCGACGTCGGACATCTTTCCTCGGACGGCGATACGGGCGATGATAAAATGCTTTCGGGCGCAAAGAGAGAGCATAAAACTGTGATGGAGATTACGAAATTCTACACAGACGCTTTCTTTGCCGACTGTGGGAAGCTTAATATCAAGACTCCTGACGTTGTCGAGAGCGCAACCGACTGCATAGACGAATTTATCAGCGTTATTTCCTCACTGGTGGATAAGGGCTACGCCTACTTCGCAGGCGGGAACGTTTACTTTGATACCTCTAAGCTTGACGAGTATTACGCATTTGGCGAAGTCAGCGAGGAGAATCTCTCGGTCGGAGTGAGAGAGGGAGTTGAGGAGGACGAAAACAAGCGCAATAAGGCGGACTTCGTGCTTTGGTTTACTAAGTCAAAGTTTGACGATCAGGAGCTTAAGTGGGATTCGCCATGGGGCTTGGGCTATCCCGGCTGGCATATCGAATGCTCCTGCATTTCCATGAAAAATCTGGGCGAGCATCTGGACATTCACTGCGGCGGCGTGGATAATCAGTTTCCTCATCACAATAACGAAATTGCTCAGTCGGAAGCGTTTTTAGGGCATAAGTGGTGCGGCTGCTGGTTTCACGTTCACCACTTGAATACCGCAGGCGGCAAGATGAGCAAGTCGAGCGGCGAGTTTCTGACGGTTTCTCTGCTTGAGAGCAAGGGATATGATCCGCTTGTTTACAGATTTTTCTGCCTGCTTTCGCACTACAGAAAATCGCTTGCGTTTTCCTATGAAAGCCTTGACAACGCTAAGGCTTCCTATGACAAGCTTGTCGCTAAAGCTGCGGCTCTGCTTAAAGAACCAAGCGAAGAAGTCAACAGTGCGGACTTTGAGCGGCTTAAGGCTAAGTTTACAGACGCACTTGACAATGATTTAAATACCTCTCTTGCGATAACGGCGCTCTATGACGTGCTTAAGGCGGATACAAATGCGGCGACTAAGCTTGCGCTTATCGAGGACTTTGACAGGGTGCTGTCGCTTGATTTGGTTAAGGCGGCTAAGAGGGCAAACGAGAGCGCTGGCGAGCAGGCTCCCGCTGAAATTTTAGCTTTGGCTGAACAAAGAGCGGCGGCTAAGAAGGCTAAGGACTTTGCTAAGGCGGACGAAATCAGAGCGCAGATTGAGAGCTTGGGATACAGCGTTAAGGACACAAGAGAGGGTACTAAGCTTATAAAGAGCTAGAACAGAAAGGACTAAAATGAAAAGGGACGAACCTTATGTAGACAAGGGAAACAATTCAACAATGGGTACGCCGTATGCCAGAAAGCGCATGATGACATACTTTCAGTTTTCTATGATAGCAGTGGTGTTTGTGCTGGTGTTTGCGGCTATTTACCTTATTTCAAGCAGCGGCAGTGAATCGGTGGACTATTCTGACGCTGAGCTTATACAGTACGAGCTTCCAGAGGACGATGCGCCTGTAGTGGTGTACGAAACAAATTATGGCACCTTCAAGGCGGTGCTTTTCCCTGACGAAGCTCCCGAATACTGTGAGTATTTCATCTCACTTGTAGAATCTGGATATTATGACGGAACATACGTTTTTGCAGTGCAGGACAGCGTGTACTTTATGGGCGGCTCAAAGACCTCTGACGGCACGGACGATGATGAAACGAACACGGACGAGTGCGATGCGGAAAAGTCAAAGGATTTGTGGCCGTTTTACGGAGCGATTGCCGCTTACGGAAATCAGAAGTCGGCTTTCAATTCGCAGATTCAGGCAGGCAGCAGAGCTTTGTTTATCGGCACGATTGAGTTTGACGAGGAAACGGTTTCTCAGCTTGATTCGGCGAGCGACAACACTACTCTGAACGAGGCTTTCAAGCAAAAGGGCGGTGTGCCGAACTTTTCACAGCAGTACACAATTTTTGCGCAGGTGTATGACGGCTTTGACGCCTATGACGAGGTTATGAGCGCGGATGTGGTTCAGCCTGCGGAGGACGATGAGGACGACGATGCGGATTTGCGTCCGAAGGAGGAGCTGGTCTTTGAAAAGGTGTATATGTCAACATACGGAGAGAACAGAAACGACGAGTTTTTCACGCTTGACGACATATCGGCAGTCACGCAGGATTCGCTTAGCTCGGAGAGCGAATAGGACGCTTTGTGTAAATAAAAAGTGATAAAAGTCTAAAAAATCGCAAAGATTTTACTAAAGCTCTTGACTTGACGAGGGAAAAATAGTATAATAAAGGTTGACAGTTAATTAAAAAAGCGAAAGGATTGTTAAAAGAAATGGAAAAGCTAAAAAGGGCTTTGGCAGGCTTCGCTGCTTGTGCGGTTACGGCTTCGGCGGCAGGGTGTACCTCCTCGACCGATTACTGTATTACTGCAAACGGTGAAAAGATAAATGTGGGAATCTATATAAATTTTCTGCTCAATGAAATGACTAACCAGATGTACACAATGTACTACAACGGCACGGTTACAGACTTAAGCGAGTGCTTTGACCAGGAAATTGACGGGGTGGACTTTAAGACCTACGTCAAGGAAGCAGCTATGGACGATGTGAAAAATCTGGCTGCGGTGGAGGCGAAGTTTGACGAGCTTGAGCTTACGCTTTCGGATGAGGATCAGGAGGAGCTTGACGAGAGTGTGGCGAGCGCATGGGAATCTGAGGAGTACTACGAGTACGAGGGAATAAGCGAGGAATCGCTGACAAGGTGCTATGAATATTCCTACAAGTATCAGGCGATCTTTGACTACTACTACGCTGAGGGCGGCATTGAGGAGGTTGAAGAGAGCGAAATTGAGGATTTCCTGAGCGAAAACTACATTCGCTACAAGCTTATCTCGATTGCCAAGAGCACTGAGGAGGACGAGGACACTGCCGAAGAGGAGGACGCCGCTTCGCTTGCGCTGTTCGAGGGCTACCTAGAGGAGGCGCAGAGCCTTACCTTTGAGGAGTTTGACACTATTATAGACGAGTACGACGCTTATCAGGAGGAGATTGAGGCTGAGGAGGAAGAGGACGAGGAGTCTGACGAGGATTCATCTGATGATTCCAGTGAGGAGGATTCAAGCTCGGATTCAGAGGAGGATTCGTCAAGCGAGGACGAGAGCGAGGAAACCAGCGAGGGCGATACCTCAAGCGAGGACGAAAGCGAGGAAACAAGTGTAGCTTCGGCTGACGAGGAGTCAAGCGATGAGGATTCCGATGAGAGCGATACCTCAAGTGAGGACGAGAGCAGCGAGGATTCCAGTGAAGACGATTCGTCAAGCGATGAAGATTCAAGCGAGGATTCTGATGAGGATTCGGATTCTGACGATGAGGATTCAGAGGACGAAGACGAAGAAGAGGACGAGTACGCTAACGAAAGTATGCTCAACTATTCCGACTATGTTGACGAGGACAGCGACTACTATGATGAGGACTACGCTGCGATGATTGACGAAATGCTCTCGGCTGACTACGGCGAAGCGACTATCTACGAGGACGACGACTATTACTACCTTTTCGTCACGGCGGACGTGCTTGAGAGGGAGGACTATATAGAGGACAACAAGGACACGCTGCTTGACGAGATGAAGGGCGAGGACTTTGAGGATTTGCTCGCTGACTGGGTTGACGCTATGGATATAAGCGAGAACACCAAGGCTACAAAGAAGTACACAGTTCAAAAGGTGTACGACAGGCAGGAGGAGTACTACGACGAGTAGGCTTTCAGATAAATTTGTTAGAACAAATGATTAAATATAAACAAAGACTAGAAAAACATAATGCACTGGTGATGGCGGAGGTCGGTATGGCTTTCGCCTTTTGCCTTTGTGTGAAAAACAAGTGACAAAAACGTGTAGAGAGAAAAGGAAAGGCGATAAAATGAATAACTTTAGGTACAAGCTCATGCAGTTTATGCAGGGTCGATATGGCATGGACGAGATGTTCTATGTTCTGGCTGTGATTTACATTGCGCTGATGTTTGTAAATATGTTTGTGCAGTCGTGGCTTTTGCAGCTTTTGGGGCTGGCGGTGTTTGTCTTTGCAGTTTACAGATTTCTTTCGAGAAATATCGCACAGCGCACCAAGGAGAACGGCTACGCACTTAAGTTCATAGGCTTCTTTAAGGGCACTAAGGCTCGCCATGCGCAAAGGAACGACTACTATTTCAAGAGGTGTCCAAACTGCGGCAAAACTCTGCGCCTGCCAAGGGTAAAGGGCAAGCACGGCACACGCTGTCCGTCCTGCGGCTGTCAGTTCAGAGTGAACATCAGGCGAGGAAAAAAGTGAGCAGTTGAGTTCTTACCTTAAATCATTTAAGGGTCATTAAGGGCATATCGACCCTAACGACCCTACCGACCCTGCCGACCCTTTGATTAGTTATCCAAAACACGTTCAAGGACTATCAGACGAACTTTTTCTGCCCTTTTACTGGAAAATTTGATAGAATGTTCACTTTCAAGAATGTTCTTGATGATATTAAGCTTCTTTTTGACAACCAGCGGTGAACACTCAAGCTTCGCCTCCTCACAGAGCGTTGTCGGAGTATACTGTACAAGCTTCCTGCTCTGCATAAAGGCGCAATTTTGTCAATGATTTCATCATGCGCAGGCTTGTGAGCCTTGATGGCAATCTCTCGCAGAGTGAGCTTCTCTTAGCAAAGAGTGAGCTTCTCTTAGCAAACTATTGTTTCCATATATTAGAGAAATAGTATGTATTATCTATTTTAGCTTTATCAAAGTTTAAGAGCATCTGTCAATACTTAGCAAACTCAAACAAAAAGTAGTGGAGTTGGGACGAACGAGTAGTTTGTTTCAAGCTTCTCATTTTGTTCAGTTCGTCCTAGCATTTTGCAAGCAAAATGCCCCTATTTTAGTTTGTGGGCATAGTAAAATAAAAGCTCAAACAAAGGCTAGAGTACATCTAACCAAACTAGGGGCATTTGACTGGTTTTGCAAAGCGAAATTGAATGCGTTTAGCATTCAAAAGGCAAATGCTAGGGCAGACAAAGCATAGGTGAAAGCTCGAACAAAGCTTTGTGTCTGCCCAAGGGTCGATAGGGACGTTAGGGTCGATATGCCCTTAATGACCCTTAAAAATGATTTAAACTAGGCTCAAGTCCTCTCCCTCACCGACCTTTGCTTCGCCAAAGCTGCTTTGTCAAAACAGCTGGCTGTGCTATATTTTCTATTAAATATTTAGCTTTAAAATGCTAAATTAAAGTCGAAAAGTTATTGACAAATTGAAAATTGTGTGTTATAATAGTGTTTGACGGTAAATTATTTCAAATTTCTAGGAGATGATATTTTATGAAAAGCATTCGGCATCCTATTTCTGCGCGTCTGCTTTGGGCGGCTACCGCTGTGGTTTTGTTTATATCCATGATATTTACAAACACAGGATTGTTCGACCAGCTTTCGGCAGGTGCTGAAGATGAGAGTACATCGATAGGCGAGTTGGTTCTTAATAATCTTGAGGTTTATGTAAATGGTATTCTTCTAAGTGAAGACGGTGATGCTAGTCAGGCGACCGTAAGTGATGGTGATACTGTTACTATTTCCTTTGATTGGTCTATTATTAATAGTACCGAGGACGAGGACGGAAATAGGATTCTTGTCTATTCAGTTGAACTGTCGCCGAGCGGAATTTTGCTTACTGATTCGGGCGATGTGGTTTCATACGAAGGTGATTCAATAGGCAAATATGTTCTTGAAAATAACGTTTTTACAATTTATCTCGATGAAGAGGCTACAGCGGATAAATCGAATATAGGGGGTGGAGCCTATATAGAGGGCAGCATTAACCTTGACGGCGATGATACGCTTGACGACGGTTCGGAGCAGACTATTGGAGTTGCTGACAAAACCTACAAGGTAACATTTGATTCTGAAAGCGATACGGGTACGGCTGCTATTGAGAAGTCTGCCTCGGGAAGCGTTACAAAGCAGAGCGACGGCACTTATACACAGGAATATACGATAGTTGTAACAGTAAACGGAAAGGTTAGCGATATAAGTGTAAGCGACCCGTTGCCTACAGGTCTGACATATGTTGAGGATACGCTTTCGGCGGATAACAGCGCAACGGCAAGCTATAACGATGGTGTGATTACCGTTACTGTTCCCGACAGCACAACAAAGAACGGTTCGGCTACCTACACTATTACATACACCGCACAGTTTACTGACGAGGCGATTGACAGTGGCGATAGTATTGAAAATACCGCTACAATCAGCTACACCGATTCAGATGGAGAGTCTCAGACTGATAGTTCAACCGCTATAACTACACCTCCCACTGATACGGGCACAGTGACGGTTGATAAGTCGTCTGTTGGAGATATTAGCTATGACAGTGCAAATGGCTACTACTATCAGGATTACAAGATTAAGGTTACGGTTTCGGGTAAATGTACAGATATAACGCTTACCGATGCTCTTCCTGACGAGCTTACGCTAATAGCTGATTCTATTAAAACAGATTTTGACTATAAATCCATCAGCACAGACAACAATACTATTACCATAACCCTTGAGGACGGTACAAGATTGGAAACTGGCGTCTATACCGTTACCTTTAGAGCGATAGTTGACGATGATGTAGTTACAGAGCTTACATCGGTTACTAACACTGTTGATATAACATATACTGACCCGCAGGGAGATCCCGGCACAGATTCTGATGATGTTGCGATAAAACCTGAGGCTCCTTCGATTTCTAAGACGGGAAGCTATGAAGGAACAGCTGTAGCTACAAGTAATACATATGATTCTTTTAGCTGGACAATAACAGTAGATTTTGGAACGCTTGGGCTTTCCCTTACCGATGAGGAGGTTGAAGCACTGCTTTATGCCAGCTACTTTACAGAATCAACTAAATATCATACCACTTCTGGAACTTCTGCTGATATTTCAAGCTATGTTCCCTATGACAGTACGTCAAATAATGTGTATTATGCTACTTATTTCTTGTATTATGGCAGCTCTGTTAGTCTTTATGACTATGATTTAGATGATTATGGCACTTGCCTATTTACAAAAAATAGCGATGGCACCTATACGCTTACCTATTATGCTTCCTATCCACTATACAGCTATGGAGTTTGGGGAGTGACGATTGATTCGGTTTTAAACACAATAGGTATTGAAATAAACGGCAAAGAGTACACTGATACTGCGACAGTGACGTATGACATTGAGCCTTTTAGTATTGACAAGTCGTCGTCGCTTGATCCATATGATCAGAGCAGCAGCACTAACTCTGTTTCATTTAATTACGAGGACGTTACTGTTACACAGAGTGAGACTTCGGGCGTTTTATATGACAGCGACAATGATTATTATTACAAGGAATATACTGTAACGGTGGTTACTCCGACAAATGTTCCTGTTTCAAACATTAATTTATCAGTAGATCTCCCTGATGGGCTGACCTATGTTGTAAATTCAGCGACTCTTACGAGTAATGGAACCTCTAAAGGAGTAACAAACATAGCTGATTATGTTACTTACCCGTCCCCCTACTCGTCAGTCCCATATCCCGTAGGTTCGTATGTTCTCTACTATTCAACAGAATCGTATGTGCCTACCTATACATCATTTGATATTGAGCTTTATGGTGAAACAGGTGTAACCTATGTTTTGACCTATCGTGCAAAGATTACGGATTATGACGATAATGCAGACTATGATGATCTTGATGTAGAGGTAGCGGCTGACTACGACCTAGAGATTCCTTATTCGGTCACCCTTGATTTGTCAGGAATAGATAACACTAGCGAGTATGGCTATTATTCGTCCAATACTTCTTCGATTGTTATTTCCGATAGCCTAGAGGAAACAAGAACAGCAATGTTTGTTGATTCAGATGAAACCTTCACGGTGACATCCAGCGATCTTACAAGCATTATGGATAAAAGCAGCGAATACTCTGACTCAAAGTATGACACCCTGCGTGAGTTTTTGAGAAATTTCTCGGTAACACAGGTTTATCCAAATGGAAACAGCTCTAGCTACTCTTGCGGAAGCGGAAATGGTTATAGTTTAGTATATTACTTGTATGGCAGCTTAGAGGTTTCAAGGTATACATGGACACTTACATTTTCTGGTCAATCTCTCGGTAATGCCATATTAGTTGACTACTTTAGCATGGGATGCGATTTTGTCATAAGCTATAACGCTTTGCAGACGGATCTTAGCTCGAACACAACCAGCTCGTCGGTTAACTATAGAAACAAGGTTACGCTGACTTATACAATTGATTCTGAAACATACACCGATTATGACTATGTAATGCTAAGCGAGAGCAATCCGAACTATTTTTCACTGAATAAGTATAACTATGATTCTGTAACACTTAGCGATACTACATATGAGTATACGGATGACAATCATATAGGCTGGTGCTTAAGGTACTATAAAGCAAGCGATCTTTCGGTGGGCGACGTAATTACCTTTACCGATACCCTGCCTGAGAATACTACATACACCACCGGCAGCGTGATAGGGTATGTAAGCAGCTCGACCAGTTCTTCAACCAGTACTTATAAAGACCTAAGCAGCTATGCTAATGTTGAGACGGAATACGATAGTTCAACTCGGGCGATTACATTTACTGTTACGATAACATCTAAAATTTCGTACAACTATTTGTATCTGTATTTCCAGAGTCAGATAGATGATGATTATTACACCACAATGGTGAAAAACGGTGATACGTACAAATTTACGAATACAGCGACAATAGAGAAAGATGGCACGACACAGTCTGAAAGCGCTTCAAAGAGCATAACAACGACTGTTGCCAGCCCGATAACAAAGGAATCGACCGACCTAACTGTTGATTGGTCAGCTTCAAACACATCGACTATAACCGCAACGGCTGATTTTGAAATCACGGTCAACCCGCTGGCTCAGGTTTATAACACAAGCGGCGATACGATTACAGTAACCGATACAATGCCGTCAGGATTTACGCTTGATGAAGAATCAGTTAAGGCTGTAGATGCAAATACGAACGCTTCTGTTGAAATTACAACCGTATACGACACGGAAAGCAATACAATATCATTTACAATTCCTGATGAAACATATGTTGTTATTTCATATAGTGTAAGCATCTCAAAGGCTTATTTCGATGGTACAACATACTGGTATGACGACATGACGAATACCGCTGAAATTTCTGATGGCGTTTATGGATCTTCGTCAGCCTCGGCTACTTCCGCAAGTCAAGAAGATTATAGAGCCGTATGGGCGTATCAGACTGAGGGAGAAATAACTCTATTTAAGTATTGGAACAATGGCGGAACACAGACCGCTCTGCCAGGAGCGACATTTACCCTCTACAGCGTTTACGACAACAACGGAAATACCTACACACCGACTACCTATGGTTATAATATGGGCGAGTACACAATTACAGCCGCCGACGGAACATATACGATTGAGAATTTGCCTCTTGACAGAGTTTACAGGCTAGTGGAAACGTCCGCTCCGGATGGCTATCTTGCAGGCGAGGATTACTACTTTGTTCTTGAAGGAAACAGCGGTATAACTCTTCCTGAAACGCTGACGATTTATAATGAGGATTCAACTACAGAAACTATTTCGGCTGACGATATAGCAGCATATAATCCGATTGATGAATCAGTTGAAATTTCGTATGAAAATTATAAATGCTTAGATATTTCCTTTACTAAGGAATGGAGCGGTGATGATGAGTTTTCGAGCGATTATAGACCCGATTCAGTTACGGTAACGCTTTACAGGGAAACGTCATCAAGCGCTCAAAAGGAAACTGTCGGCACATATGAGATAACTGCTGAGGATGACTGGACATACAAGGTTGAAAATTTACGCGCGTATGATGATGACGGAAACACCTACACATACTCAATTGAAGAGGAAACGGTAGATGCTTATACATCAGAAACTGTTATGACAGAAGTTGTGGACAGCAGCGAAGATGTTACGGGATATAGCTTTACAGTTACCAACACATTTGAAACGACCGAAATCAGCGGCACGAAATTGTGGGAGAACGACAACGTTAACGTTCGTCCTGACGACATAGAGATTACCCTCTACGCTGACGGTGTTGAGTACGCTTACGAATACGAGGTTGTCTGGGATAAGGAAACTGACACCGACAACTGGACATACACAATCAGCGGTCTGCCGAAGTACTCCTCAACGACAGGCGAGGAAATAGTTTACACCATCACAGAAGACAATGTTGCGGAAGGCTACACTGCGACATATTCTGACGACAAGCTTAGCATTGTAAACGACTATGAAGTACCGCTCACCTTAATCGAGGGTACAAAGACATGGGTTGACGACAACGAAACAGTTCGTCCTGACGATCCTGAAAGCATAGGACTTACCCTCTACGCTGACGGCGAGGTTTATGACGCTGACGTTTTAGGCGAGTACACGCTCACATGGACGCTAAACGACGACGATACATGGCAGTATGTGATTGACGGTATTCCAACTCGTGACGCTGACGGAAATATCATCACCTATACGGTTGAGGAGGAAAACGTACCACTAGGCTACAGTGCAGTTGTTTACGGCTTTGACATTGTAAATACGTTCAGCGAAGAATATGTTGACGTCAGCGGCACAAAGACATGGGTTGGCGACAGCAGCGAGAACAGACCTGAATCGATAGAGCTTACGCTTTACGCTGACGGTGAAGAAATTGAGGCTGAACCGAGATGGAGCAAAACCGACACGGATGTTTGGAGCTACGCATATTCAGAACTTGTGAAGTACGCCTACACCAAGGCGGAGGACGGCACAATTTCAAGAAGCGAGATTGTCTATACCGTTGAGGAGAGCGTGCCTGATATGTACACGGCTGAGTATTCGGAGGACACCCTCGACATCACCAACACATGGATCACAGAGGAGGATTCATCAGAGGATGAGGACAGCTCGTCAGAAGAAGATTCGTCAAGCGAGGAGGATTCCTCAAGTGAAACTGACGAGTCAACAGAGGGAGATTCCTCAGAAGCTTCAAGCACAGATGATTCTTCAAGCAGCTCGTCTTCTACGACAACTACAACAAAGGATGATTCGCCGTCAACAGGAAACTCAAGAGGACTTCTTGCCGCAGGCAGCTTGTTCTGTGCAGCGATGGCGGTTGTCGCAAAGAAAAAGGATGAATAACTAGCCTGCTCCGCTACTAAAAAGGTTACAACCAAAAGCTAAATAATCAGCCGCTCTCGTTTAAAAACGAGGGCGGTTTTGTGATGAGTGGGAAAGAGATTTCTAAAATTATAAAAAAGCACTTGAAAAATTCTGCGGCTTATATTATAATAGTATTAGATAAAAATCTGTTTTCTAAGGATGGAATTTAAATGACTTTTGGATATTTAAAAAAACTGCTTGTTTTAACGCTTTCGGCTTTGCTGCCGCTGACGATTGCCTGCTCGTGCAGCAATTCTGATAATGATGGGGAAATTTTTGAAAATGGCGCTTCCAGCAGCTCCTCTGATACCGATTCGGACGTTACGGTTAAGACCTATGAATTCCCTGATTTTTTAGTGGATTCAGAGGGCGCGGACGTGCTTTCAAATGTTGTCTATCAGAGCTTTGACGCTTCGGCGCTTACCTCTGAAATAGAGGTTCAGCCGTTTGACGGATATGTCTGCACTCAGCTGTTTAATGAAAGCTGCTATGTTTACGAACGGGAGGATTACTTTGGACTGCTTAATTTTGACGGCGAGGAGGTTATATCGGCTGACGGAGTGACTAATATAACCTTTGTTTCTGATGATTTGGTTCAGGTAAAGCTTGAAAGCGGCGGCGAGGCGTATTACGCTCTTGATGAAAACGGTGATGTCAGCGAGCAGGAGCCTGAGGACTTTGACGAGGACAGAATTTCCTTTGAAAAATATGAGAGCGGCGAAGAGGACGCACAGGACTACTATCTTCTTGAAATTGATTCACAGAAGGTCTATGATACGCAGTGGACTTCGTTTTTAAAGGCAGACATAAGCGAGCTTAATACCTCAAAAGCCTGCCAAACAATGTTCAAGGCTTCAACAGGTACGAGAAATTATTATATTCTCTTTGACGAGTATTACAATTTTACAGTATACGAAGCAGAGTACGCTTTTATCAGAATAAAAATCGGCGATGATTACGGCGAGTGCTATATTTTAGACGGCGATGATTATGACGAGCTGCAAACGCTTATTTCCTCATTTGGCACAAGAAGCTCAAGAGCTGCCGTTTCAGGAGATGAGGATGCGGACTATTTGCAGATAGAAATGGGCTTAAACACAAATGATGTGGTGACAAAGACCTTTTCACCTGACGGCTACTGCTACACTGAAAAGACTGCGGACGATTCGACAGAGAATAAGTTTTTTACTATAATGGATTCTGAAACCTTTGTTGATTTGGTAAACTGGATAGGCTTGACAATTGAAAGCGAGTTGGATTAAGCATGAAAAAATATCTTGACGAATCCTTAAGCGCAAGGGAGCGAGCTAAAGCGCTTGTGAACGAAATGACAGTCGAGGAGTGTGCCTCACGGCTCAGATATGACAGTCCGTCAGTTGAGAGGCTGAGACTTGACGCATATAACTGGTGGAACGAGGGACTGCATGGACTTGCGAGAGCGGGAACTGCAACGATGTTTCCGCAGTGCATAGCTTTAGCGGCAACGTTTGACAGCGAGCTTGTGGAGCGTGTCGGAGAGGTTATTGCGCAAGAAGCAAGAGCAAAGTACAATGCGGCAAAGAGCTTTGGCGATTTTGACATATACAAGGGGCTTACTTTATGGAATCCGAATGTTAATATTTTCAGAGATCCTCGCTGGGGGAGAGGACAGGAAACCTACGGCGAGGATCCCTTTTTGACGGCTGAAAACGGCAAGGCTATGGTCAGAGGATTGCAGGGAGACGGCGAGGTTTTGAAAGCCGCCGCTTGTGTAAAGCATTTTGCGGTTCACAGCGGTCCTGAAAATCTGCGGCATGAGTTTGATGCGAAGGTTAGCGCAAAGGATCTGGAGGAAACCTATCTTTATGCGTTTGAGGAGGTTGTAAAAGCCGGAGCAGAGGGTGTCATGGGAGCGTATAACCGTGTGAACGGCGAGGCTGCCTGTGCAAGTGAATTTTTGCAAAAAAAGCTTACAGAGTGGGGCTTCGATGGGTATTTTGTATCCGACTGCTGGGCTGTCAGAGATTTACACGAGCATCATGGCTTGACCTCGAACAGTGTTGAATCCGCCGCACTGGCGCTTAAAAACGGCTGTGATATAAACTGTGGGTGCAGCTATGTGAACCTGCTTGCGGCACTTGAGCAGGGACTTGTCAGCGAGGATGATATAAGAAAAGCCTGCGTGAACGCTATGACGACGCTTGTCAAGCTGGGAATACTCGATGAGGAAACTCCATATGATAATATTCCTTACAGCGTTGTGTGCTCTGATGAGCATAAGGCTTTGGCTCTGGAATGTGCTGAAAAATCTATGGTGCTGCTTGAAAACAACGGCATACTGCCGCTTGACGAGAGCAGGCTTAAAACGATAGCGGTAGTAGGACCTAATGCCGACAGCCGAACGGCTCTTGAGGGGAATTACTGCGGCAGGGCGGACAGATATGTCACGTTTTTGGAGGGAATAGAGGATAGATTTTCAGGCAGAGTGCTTTATTCAGAGGGGTGTCATTTGTATAAGGACAGAATGTCTGCACTTGCTATGGTTGGCGACCGTTTGTCGGAGGCTTATGCGGCGGCAAAAAGCTCTGATGTGGTTATTCTTTGCGTAGGGCTTGACTCGACTATTGAGGGAGAGGAGGGCGACACAGGAAACGAGTTTTCCTCAGGCGACAAGGAGAGCTTGCGTTTGCCTGAAAGTCAGAGAAAACTGATTGAAACGGTGAAAAAAGCGGGCAAGCCTGTAATTGTGGTCTGCGCTTCGGGAAGCTCGATAAATATTGAAGCTGACTGCGACGCTTTGATTCAGGCATGGTATTCAGGAGAAAGCGGCGGCATAGCTTTAGCTGAAATTTTGTTCGGAGATATTTCGCCGTCAGGAAAGCTGCCTGTTACCTTTTATAAAAGTGCGGACAAGCTGCCTGATTTTACAGATTATTCAATGAAAAACAGAACCTACAGATATACAAGAGAAAATATACTTTATCCGTTTGGATATGGTCTTACCTATTCAAAAGCGCAGTGCCGCGAGCTTGAATTTTCAGACGGTGAGGCAAGTGTGAAAGTATGCAATGTCGGAAGCTTTGACACAGACGAGGTGGTTCAGATTTATCTAAAAAGTCATGACAAAAACGCTCCGCCTTATCCGACGCTGTGCGGATTTAAGAGGGTTAGCCTGAAAGCTGGAGAGGAAAAGGAGATTAAAATTGACATTCCAAAAAAGGCTTTTACAACGGTTGACGAGAGCGGCAGGAGAGAGATTTTTTCAGAAAAATTTACACTGTATGCGTCAACACAGCAGCCGTTTGAAGAATTTGGCGATGGATTTTTAAAAATGACAATTACGATGTAAAACAAAAAAACCGCTGTGAGAATCAGCGGTTTGGCATTTGTAAAATTATGTATCAATAGCCTTTTGAACCTATGCTGTTAGCTGTTTTCAGATAATCATGACAGCTGTCTAGCTCTGAAAGCTGTTCAAAATCTCTGGGCTGGAAAAGCGAAGCAGGCTTGGCTTTCGTTTCAATTGTAAAGTATGATTTGATAAGAAAGCAAAAATTATACCTTGACAATTTAAGAAAATTATGATATACTAATATTGAAAGATAAAACATGAGCAGCAAAGAAGCAGGATAGACGTTAAAGCAGGTGCCGCACAAATTACCGCAGCATGAACTGCGTTCATGCAAATGGCTTTGCGCGTCTGCCGCTTGAAAATTTCTTGTCAAAATTTTATCAAAAATACTCGTGAATACACAAAGTAAACACTAACGTTCTTTGTTTTAGCTGACGAAAAATTCGACTGCGCATATACCGCACAATCTTTGTACGGTGTTGAGTTAATTTTAAAGAAACAGGAGTGGATTTAAAGACTATGGAAGACTTTGAAAAATTGCAATTTGAAAAGGACAAGAAATATTTTCTTGAAATGATAAGAGCGAGCAAAAAAATTGTCTTTTTTGGCGGAGCGGGAATTTCCACCGAAAGCGGAATACCTGACTTTCGCTCAAGCAGCGGTATATATTCTAAGGACTTCGGCTCTCAGATTTCTCCTGAGGAAATGCTCAGCCGCAGCTACTTTGATTCTCACACAAGGGATTTTTATCGCTTTTATCGTAAGGTGATGCTTTATCCTGACGCAGAGCCGAACCGCGTGCATAAAAAGCTTGCTGAGCTTGAGGCGGCGGGTAAGGATATTACCGTTGTAACTCAGAATATAGACGGACTTCACCAAAAGGCGGGAAGCAAAAATGTGTTGGAGCTTCATGGCACGGTTTTGAAGAACCACTGCACAAATTGTGGACACGCCTATGATTTAAACTTTGTTTCAAATCCCAATAACCCGATTCCACATTGCTCGCTGTGCGACGGAATTGTAAAGCCTGACGTTGTGCTTTATGAGGAACCGCTTGATTCAGATGTCGTTTCAGCGGCGGTTGAGGCTATCTCTGCCTGTGATATGCTTATAATCGCAGGCACATCGCTCGTCGTTTACCCAGCGGCGTCATATGTGCGTTATTTTAGAGGTAAATGCTCGGCTGTGATAAATCTCACCTCAACTCCCAACGAATCCCGCTGCGACCTCGTTTTCCATCAAAAGGTAGGAGATGTCTTTGACTGGATAGACGTTGAAAGCAGTGTTTGACATTAATTAATAACGCTTGCTGTGCCATTTGTGAAAACTGCACAAAAATGTTAGCTGATTTTCTACACTCAACCCATTGACAAGTACAACATCTAGGGGTATAATATAATTAGAACCACAAGAGGTTGA
>X368_European_Ground_Squirrel__coassemble_1_pt1 | contig 128547 bp, 119 predicted proteins | sample X368_European_Ground_Squirrel__metabat2_low_PE_002 | metagenome-assembled genome bin X368_European_Ground_Squirrel
GTATTTATATCTATTAAAATTGAACCTAGAAAAATTCTATTAGAAAAATTCTTGCAAGCAAAGACAAAATGTGATATAATTAAAAGAGTAAAGAAGAAAATTCTTCTAGTTTTAAAATCAGAGGGTGAAAAAATGAAGACGTTAGTGAAGAATTTTTTCGGCGAGGCTTTTTCTTTGCATAGTGATAAAGCTTCGCTGGATGAAATCTATGAACGACTTGTAGTAGGGGCGGAGATTAAAGGAACAAATATGTGCGTGCTGATTTTAGCAATTTTGATTGCTTCAATTGGTCTGAACATGGATTCCACTGCGGTGATCATCGGAGCAATGCTTATTTCCCCGCTGATGGGCAGTATTATGGCGGTTTCCTATGGTATAGTCACAGGAGATTCAAGGATTGTACGTCAGTTTTTGTTTGGCTTTCTTTTGCAGGTTATCATAAGTCTTTTGACTTCAACTTTATACTTTAGCATAACTCCAATTTCAAGCTCTACCTCTGAGCTTCTGGCAAGAACCACTCCTACCATCTGGGATGTACTTATCGCAATTTGCGGTGGCTTGGCAGGCTGCATCGGACTTACCCGAAAGGAGAAATCAAATGTAATTCCTGGAGTAGCTATAGCAACTGCGCTTATGCCTCCGCTCTGTACGGCAGGCTATGGAATTGCAACAAAACAGCTTGATTATTTTCTGGGTGCATTCTATCTTTTTACACTGAACGCTTACTTTATTTGCTTGTCCTCAGTGGTTGTGCTTTTGATAATTAAAATTCCAAAGACGAGCGAATCAGCTTCGCAGAATGGTAAAAAATTAAGAATAAGAGTGATAGTTTTCACTTTGATTTTACTTATTCCAAGTATATTTTTTGCCGCTCGCATGGTCAGAGAAAATGACATCACAGGCTTTGAGGACGAAGAAATTGTTCAGGTTCAGGAGATTGGAGATGAGGCGGCGATTTTGTTTCCGCAGGTTGAATCAATCAGTATTAAAAGCGGCTACGAATATCAGGATTCAAAAGCGATGTACGTTGAAAGCATAGAGGTGATATTGAGCGAAGCAATGCCTGAATCTGATCTGGAAAAGCTAAAAGAATGGCTTCAAAAAAATATCCTGAAATAAATGATATTGATATAGTTTACAGCAATAGCTTTCACGACAGTTGAAGCTTCTGTGCAAACGTTTACAAAAAGTTTACAAGTACATTAAAGCATCTTTTGCGAGGGGAATTTAATCGCAGAGGGTGTTTTTCCTTTTGCTTTCAAGGGGAATTGCGATTTTAAAGTTGGAAAAAAGTTACTTGGGGGGGTTGACAAAATATAAAAATTATGGTACAATAAATATGTATATTTAAGCGTTATTAAGTGCTGTGCAATTTAACCATGCTGATTTAGAAAGGGGTCGGTCTGAGCGCAGCCGAAAGGTCAGATGCAGAAAAGGTCAGTTTCTGCCAATTAATTTTTAAGAAAAGAGGATTTAAATGAAATCTTATTTTACTAAACGGATTTTACCTTTGTTGCTATCAATAGGTATTCTTGCCGCTATGCTGCCGTCGGCACTTGGGGCTAGTGCGGATACAACTGTTGTAAATACTTGGACATCGGGTGACACTACAGTTACACTTTATGACGATGGCTCACTTGTCGTTTCTGGTACAGGAGATATGGCTGATTATGGCACGAGTGCAAGTACAAGAGCGCCTTGGCTTGCAAGCTCTACCTATTATTCCGCAATCAAAAGTCTAACTATTGAGGAAGGCGTTACACACGTTGGTGATTGTATTACAAATGGCAGTTCATCATCAAACTATAGTGCAACTAATATAGAGAGTGTGACCATTGCATCTACAGTAACTTCTATTGGAGATCGCTTTTTGCGTTACTGTTCAGATGTCACATCGATTACTATTCCTGATTCAGCAACATCGATAGGTACATATTTCTTAGCCAACTACACAGGCAGTGGTTTGTCCGTAACTGTTCCTGATTCAGTTACCTCTATAGGAAGCAATGCATTCTATAATTCAACTGGTATCACATCAGTTACTCTTAGCAACAGCGTTACGACAATTAATAGTAGCTTCCTGTATAACTGCACAGGTATCACATCATTTACTCTGCCCGAAAGCGTTACGACAATTGAAGGTAGCTTCCTGTATGGCTGCACAGGCATTACATCTTTCACCCTCCCTATAACTGTAACATCTGTCGGAGCTAATTTCTTGCAAGGCTGTACTTCGCTAACCAGTCTGACTATCGAAGTTGATGAGGAAGGCAATGCAGGATTTGATACGATTAATGGTTCTTTCTTGAGTGGCTGTTCAGCATTAACAGAGGTCACCATTCCAAATAACATCACTTCGATTGGAACTAATTTTTTATATAACTGCACGTCATTGACAAACGTTACTATTCCAGATAGTGTTACTTCAATTGGAACGACTTTCTTGCGAAATTGTACAGGATTGGATACGGTGATTGTTAGTTCGGGAGTTACCAGTTTAGGAAATTATGTTTTTGCAGGCGATACCGACATATCAATCTATTTCTTAGGAAGTATTTCATCTTTAACCAGTTCTTCATTTGGAACTGGTAATAGTAGTTATCCATACACCACAGGCACAGCATATGTAATTGACGATACTTCATATAATACCATTTCAAGTGCGGCGGCAGTTACAAATGGATATTTAACAGTTGTAGATTTGTCTGAAATTTATGAATATATTCAAGAAAACCTTGTTCCCCTTATCGAAGAGGCTGAACCCCTAGAAGAGGTTAATTATACAGCAGATTCATGGGCTACATTTGAAGTTGCTTATAACAATGCAGTTGAATTTGTTGATGACATAACAAGCTATTCTTCATATTCTGAAGATGATGTAGATGCGATTATAGATGCCTTAACAAATGCAATAAATAGTTTGGTAGCTGCCGACAACGCTGACGCAATTGCGGAGCTCGAGGAAACATATGAGTACATAACAGCACTTTTGACGGTAAAGGATGAGAGCAATTATACCGAGGATTCATGGGAGGCTCTTCAAACTGCCATTGAAAACGCAAAGGAAGCTCTTGCAAATATAGAAAGCGACTCGTCGGATTACCAAATCAGTGTGCTTAATGCTCTTACAGAGGCACTGACTACAGCTTATGATGGACTTGAGGTTGATACAACTTCAGTAACAGAAATCACCACAAAGTCATATGACGTGACTGATGGAAAAATTTATTACGGTGGAACAACAACTACTCTTCAATCTATTACAGCGACAGATGACGATATAGCAGGTGCGATTTCTGTAACGTTTACATTTGATTGCGCATCTGATGTAAGCTATAATCCGTATGCCACTGTTCATTTCGTTGTAAATGTTAATGGAACTGAATATGATGTGGAATTTACTGGCACAGACAGTAATTACACAAGTGGCACTACCGGTTGGACTGAAACCATTGAATTGACTAGTGCAATTGAAGCTGGTGATGAAATAACTATAACAGGATATACTTGGGCATGGAGTGACGCTTCAGATTATGTGTATGATGTTACGCAGATTGCATATCAAATTGAAACCACAACAGCAAGCTATGATTCCGCAACCGACGATGAGCTTGCGGCGGCAATTGCAGAGGCTCAGGCGGTTGTTGACGCAATAGTTGAAGGTGACTACACCGAAGACAGCGTAGCACTCTTAGAGGCTATAATCGCAGAAGCACAGGCGGTATATGACGATGAGGACGCAACGGAAGCTCAGAACGCAGTTGAAATCGAAGAGCTTGCGGCAGCAATAGCGGCGCTTGAAGCAGCTGATAATACAGATGCGCTTGCAGCGCTTGCAGAGCTGATTGAAACCGCAAAGGGCTATGCAGAGGACGACTATACTGCGGAAACATATGCGGTCTTGGCAGCTGAAATCGAAGAAGCTAGCGCAATCGGCTCAGACGCTCTTAATTCTAAAATCTATGCTGCGATAGACGAGCTTCAGGCAGCGATTGACGCACTTGAAGAGGCAAGCAACGCCAACACAGGTGACAGCGATGACAATGATACAGATGATACCAACACCGATACAGACGATGGCGATGACACCGACACAGACGATGACACCACCGCCGACACAGATGATGGCGACGATGCCGACACAGACGATACCGATGACGAAGATTCAGATTCAGAGGAAGATTCTTCATCAGATGATTCATCATCAAGCACAACATCAACAACTACTACCACTACCACGACAACATCTTCAACAACCGATGATTCACCTGACACAGGTGCGGCAGCTACAGCAGGAGCGGCAATAGCAGTTCTTGCGGCACTCACCCTCGTAGGTAAAAAGAACAAAAAGTAAGCTTTAAAAAGCTAAAATAGGTGAAGCCCCGAGTCCACAGATTCGGGGCTTTCGCTTTGTTCACATTTAATTTACTCATGTGAAATCCACACAAGCTAAGATAAGGGCTTGACTGAAAGGAAAAAATGGTGTATAATAAGGATATGAAATCTTTTTTGAAAGGGAAGTGCGAAAAATGGATTTGGAGATGGTAAAGTATCTGGCAGAGCTTGGCAAGCTTGAATTCAGCGACCAGGCACTTGAAAAAATGGCGGACGACATGACCGACATCATCAATCTTATGGATACAATCAAGGAGTTTGACGTTGAATATGATGCGCTCAAGGATAACCATAATGTGAACTTTAACGACCTGCGTCACGATGAATCAAAGCCGTCAATGTCAACTGAAAAGGTGCTCTCAAATGCGCTTAATTCAGCTGACAGCTTTGTCGTGCCAAAGGTAGTAGAATAAAATGGAGAGGAGAATATAAATTGAGTGATTTTCCAAAAGGTCTGGCTCAAATGCGTACTGCTTTGGATCAAAAGCAGATTTCAGCTAGAGAGCTTACAGAGGAGTATATAAAGAGCATTAAAGCTCATGATGATAAGCTTAAAGCATTTATCACCGTAACAGAAGAGCTTGCGCTTTCACAGGCTGACGAGGCGCAGGAGGTTATCGACAAGGGCGAAGCTAAGCCGCTGACTGGTATTCCGCTTGCTATTAAGGACAACATCTGCACAGAGGGAGTGCGCACAACCTGTGCGTCAAAAATGCTGGAGGATTTTATTCCGCCATATAATGCCACAGTTATGGACAAGCTTAATGCGCAGAATATAGTTATGCTTGGCAAGACGAGCATGGACGAATTTGCAATGGGCGGTTCGACACAGACCTCAGCGTTTGCAAAAACCTGTAATCCGTACAATTTAGAATGTGTTCCAGGCGGCTCGTCAGGCGGTTCGGCGGCAGCGGTTTCGGCAGGACTTTGCGCTGCGGCTCTGGGCTCTGATACAGGAGGTTCAATCCGTCAGCCGTCAGCCTTTTGCGGAGTTACAGGAATGAAGCCTACCTACAGCAGAGTTTCACGCTATGGACTTGTAGCCTTTGCGTCGTCGTTTGATCAGATTGGACCTATTGCGGACAGTGCGGAGGATTGTGCGGTTTTGCTTAATCAAATTTGTGGATTTGATATTCATGACGGTTCAAGCTCACATGAGAGCGTACCTGATTTCACAGCTAAAATCGGCAAGCCGCTTGACGGAATGAAAATTGCGCTTCCGTCAGAGTTTTACGCTCAGGGCATAGATGATGAAATAAAGCAGTCGGTTCTGGCAGCGGCTGAAACCTACAAGCAGATGGGAGCACAGCTTATTGAGTGTTCTATGCCGTCATTAAAATATGCAATACCATCTTATTATCTTATCTCGTCAGCAGAAGCGGCATCGAATTTGTCGCGCTACGATGGAATTAAATACGGATACAAACACGATAAGGCGCAAAGCTATGAGGAGCTTATCAAGCTTTCTCGTTCGGAGGGCTTTGGAGATGAGGTTAAGCGTCGTATTCTTCTTGGAAATTATGCGCTTTCAAGCGGGTATTATGACGCATATTACGGTAAGGCTATGGCTTTAAGGCAGGTAATCAGAGAGGAGTACAGCGAAGTGTTTGAACGCTGTGACGCAATTTTAGCGCCTACAACTCCTGCCGTTGCGTATCGTCCTGACGAGCAGGTTTCAGACCCTGTAAAGATGTATCAGGCGGATTTTTGCACAGTAACGGTAAATATAGCGGAGCTTCCTGCAATTTCAACTCCGTGCGGATATAATCCAAACGGTATGCCTATTGGAATGAGCATTATAGGCAAACGTTTTGACGAGCAGACAATTATTCAGCTTGCGGACGCTTTTGAAAAAACGTTTGTAAAAACACAGCCAAAGCTTTAAAGGGAGGTAAGACAAATGGAAAAATATACTACCGTAATAGGCCTTGAAATCCATGCGGAGCTTCTGACAAAATCAAAGGTGTTCTGCACCTGCTCAGCTGAGTTCGGAGGCAACAGAAACTCACGCTGCTGCCCTGTATGTATGGGACTTCCTGGAACGTTGCCAGTTATAAATCAGACGGCGGTTGAATATGCAGTCAAGGCAGGCTATGCGCTCAACTGCAAGATAAATAAGTTTTCAGCATTCGACAGAAAGAATTATTTCTATCCTGACCTGCCGAAGGCTTATCAGATTTCACAGCTTTATTATCCGCTTGTAGGAGCAGGATATGTTCCAATTGAGGTAAACGGGCAGAAGAAAAATATCAGAATCAATCATATTCACGTTGAGGAGGACGCAGGAAAGCTTGTGCATGACGATTACAACGGCGTTTCGCTTGCAGACTATAACCGCTGCGGTATTCCGCTTATTGAAATTGTAACAGAACCTGATATGCGTTCGGCAGAGGAGGCTATGGCATTTGTCGAGCAGGTTTCGCTTCAGCTTCAGTATGCAGGAGTGTGCGACTGTAAGATGGAACAGGGCTCTTTGAGATGCGATGTTAATATTTCAATTATGAAGCCTGATGCAACAGAGTTTGGTACTCGTGCGGAAATTAAGAATATAAACTCAATAAAGTCCGTGGGACGTGCAGTTAAGTATGAGGAGCGCAGACAGGCTTTGCTTTTGGAGGCAGGCAAAAAGGTTGTTCAGGAAACGCGCCGTTATGACGCAAACCGCGATACCACAAAGGGAATGCGTACAAAGGAAAACGCTCACGACTATCGCTATTTTCCAGAGCCTGATATTTTAGAGGTTAATCTGACAGATGAGCAGCTTGAGGAGATTAAAGCTAAGCTTCCCGAAATGCCAGCAAAGAGGTTTGAAAGATATACCGAGCAGTATGGACTTTCAAAGGTTGATGCGCAGAATATTATCAATACAAAAATCATTTCAGATTTTTATGATGATGCTCTTAAGGAATATAACAGCCCTAAATCGGTCGCTTCATTTATCCTCACTGAATTTATGCGCAGAATAAATCTCGGAGAGATAGATATAAATTCGCTTAGCTTTACTCCTGTTCAGCTTGCTTCTTTGGTGAAGCTTTCGGATGAGGAGAAAATTTCAAAAAACGATGCAAAGGCGGTTTTCCGTCAGATGGTTCAGAGCGGAGAAGATCCGCAGACTATAGCTGAAAAATCTGGTTTTATTATTAGCGTTGATACTGAAAAGGTAAGTGAGGAGATTGACAAAATTCTTGCTCAAAATTCGGCGCAGGTTAAGCAGTACGCAAGCGGAGAGAAAAAGGTTTTCGGCTTTATTATGGGACAATGTACAAAGGCTTTAAAGGGATTTGCTACGCCTAAAATTATAAAGCAGATTTTAGAGCAGAAGCTTTCTCAGGCGGCGGCTGAAAGTGAGGAGGTTAGCGATGAGCAGTTGGCTCAGGAGCAGACTGACATTTCAAAGCTGACTAAATATGAAAATAACAGCCCTTATTCACCGAAGCGGCAGGACGATATTCTGATGGTTTCAACTAACAGCCTTGTTAAGGAATTTTCACTTGACGATGCAAAGAAAAACGTTGGCTCACCAATTGAGCTTAAGGCTTGTGTTCACCGTATCAGAAGGATGTCGGGAGTTACGTTTATCGTGCTTAGAACCGCACAGGCGACTATTCAGGCTGTATACAGTGGGAATGATTGCGCAGACAGTATTCAGGGACTCAGAGAGGGCTTCTTTGTATGGGCAAAGGGAATAGTAAAGGAAAACGAAAAGGACGCTAACGGCATTGAGATACAGCTTTCAAATATTCAGCTTATCAGCGTTCCAAAGGAGGAAATCCCGCTTAAAATAGCGCAGGGCAGGCTTAATTGTTCACTTGATACAAAGCTTGATAACCGTGCGGCTGCGCTTAGAAACCCATATGAGCGTGCGATATTTAAGCTTCAGGAGGGTATTGTGCATGGTATGCACATCTTTATGAAGCAAAATGACTTTACCGAGATTCACACTCCAAAAATTGTAGCGCAGGGCGCAGAGGGCGGAGCGAATATTTTCCGTCTGGATTATTTCAGAAAAAATGCTTTTTTAAATCAGTCGCCGCAGTTCTACAAGCAGACCTGTGTGGGAGTTTTCAACAGAGTTTATGAAATTGCACCCGTTTACCGTGCCGAAAAGCACGCAACCTCGCGTCACATTAACGAGTATATCGGACTTGATTTTGAAATGGGATATATTGACAGCATGTATGACGTTATGGCAATGGAAACAGCGATGCTTAAATTTATCATGAGCTATGTAAAGGAAAATTACACTTATGAAATTGAGCTTTTAGGTGCAAAGATTCCTCAGATACAAGACATTCCATCTATAAAATTTATTGATGCGGTTAAGCTTTTGAGGGGTGAAGAAAACACAGGTACAAAGTTTGATTTAGACCCGGAGGACGAGGTTAAGCTTTGTGAATTTGCAAAGGAAAGGTTTGACAGCGAGTTTATTTTTGTAACTCACTTCCCATCCTCAAAGCCGCCTTTCTACGCTATGAACAGCAGAGAAAATCCAAAGGAAGCGTATAAATTTGATTTGCTTTTCAGAGGACTGGAAATAACTTCGGGCGGTCAGAGAATACACGACTATGACGAGCAGGTGGAGAAGCTCATAGCGCAGGGTCTTGATCCTATAGATTTTGAAAGCTATCTTGAAGCTCACAAGTATGGTTTGCCGCCTCACGGAGGCTTAGGAATCGGTCTTGAGCGACTTTTGATGAAGCTTATCGGAGCATCAAATATCAGAGAAACCTCAATGTTTCCCAGAGATATTAACAGACTTACACCGTAAAATTTGCGGCGGAGCAAAAAAAGCTTCGCCGTTTTTTATGTACTAATTTTTTTTGCAGCTTCATAAAATGACTAAAAGACATACTATGAAAAGCTTTTAAAAAGAAAGGACGAATCATTTTATGAAAATTCATTTTAAATTCAGATGCTTTGTACTGATTGCGACGGCTTTGATGGCGTCTGGCTGTGCTGACAGAGAAGCTTTGAAGCTTCAAAGCGCAAGTCCGATTCCGCAGGAGCTGACAAACGAAAAAGAACTGTCTGACACTTATGAAGCTAAGGGAAATAACGAGGCTTCAGATCTGTATACTCCGCTAAATTATGAAAATCAAATCTCAGCATGGATTTCCTACATTGAGCTTGCGGATATGCTTTCAGACGATGAGGAGGAGTTTAGGCAAAACGTTTTAAATATGTTTGAACAGCTTAGCGAAACAGGCTGCAATACCGTGTATGTTCACGTAAGAGCGTTCTCGGATTCGCTTTTTGAATCTGAGTATTATGCGCTGTCAAAATATCTTCCGACAAAAAACGGTGAGCCTTGCTATGATCCGCTGGAAATTATGACAGACTGCGCTCACGAGCTTTCGCTTTCATTTCATGCATGGATAAATCCATTAAGATGTGAAAGCGAGGAATATATTGAAGCTTCAAGTGATACGCTCATTTATAAATGGTACAAAAATTCGGACAGTTATGATGAATATATTTCTTTAATTGATGGGCATTTTTGGCTTAACCCATGTAAAAGCGAGGTAAGAGAGCTTATCTGTGATGGGGTAAGGGAAATAGCGCAAAATTACGAGATAGACGGAGTGGTAATTGACGATTATTTTTATCCGACTACGCTTGAAAGCTTTGATGAAAGCTCTTATGCGGAAAGCGGCGGAAATTTATCGCTGGAAGAATGGAGACTTGAAAATTGCTCGTTGCTTGTAAGCGAGATGTATTCTGCGCTTAAGGCGGAAAATGAGAGCTTGCTTTTCGGTGTTTCGCCGAGCGGAAACATTGACAACAATTATTCGGTTTCGTATGCAGACGTTAGGCTTTGGTGCAGTGAAGATGGGTATCTTGATTACATTGCACCGCAAATTTATTTTGGCTATGAAAATCAAGTCTGCCCTTTTTTACAAACTCTTGAGGAATGGAGAGAGCTAGTGACAAATGAGAATGTGAAGCTTGTATGTGCGCTTGCAGTGTACAAGCTGGAGCAGGAGAATGAATATATAGAAAACACTGGAATAATCGCCGAACAGATAAGCGACGCATTTGAGAGCGGCTGTGATGGAATTTCACTTTACAGCGTTGCGTGGCTGATTAGCGATGAGCAAAGGCTTGCGCAGGAAAGAGAGGCAGTTAAGCTAGAACTATCCGAAAGAATCTATTAAGTAAAAATAAATCATATGAAAAAATTTTGATAAACTGCGGAAAATTAAGAAAACATACTTGAAAAATATGCAGAAATGTAGTATAATAGTTATTTAGAGTGCAGGGATTTTGATTATTGACATGAAAACTGCGCATTTTATGTATGAGTGTAAAAACGCTTTAAGCGGATTTCACACTTGTTGGGAGATAAAAATTTTGTATAAAATACTAAAGAAAAAGCAACTGAATGAATCTATAGTTTATATGGAGATTGACGCTCCGTATGTCGCTAAAAAGGCACTTGCAGGTCAGTTTATTATATTCAGAGTAAATGAGTACGGCGAGCGTGTGCCGCTTACTATTGCCGATTACGACAGGAAAAAGGGAAGTATTACGATTATTTTTCAGGCTGTCGGTGGCTCTACAATGGAGCTTGCTTCGCTTGACGAGGGAGAGTATATTCTTGATATTGCAGGACCGCTTGGTGTTGCTACAGAATACGGCGATGTAAAGAGAGTAGCCGTAGTTGGCGGCGGAGTAGGCTGCGCTATTGCTTATCCGCAGGCAAAGGCGCTGTTTAATATGGGAGTTAGCGTTGACCTTATAGCGGGCTTTAGAAATAAGGATATTGTATTTTTAGAGCAGGAAATGAAGGACGTCAGCACAGATTTTCATCTCTGTACTGACGATGGCAGTGCAGGCTTTCATGGGTTTGTAACGGACAAGCTAAAGGAGCTTATTGAAAGCGGAGCGGAGTTTGACGAGGTTATAGCTATAGGACCTGTGCCGATGATGAAGTTTGTTTGTAAGACAACCGAGCCTTACGGCATAAAGACGCTGGTTTCGCTTAATCCTATAATGGTTGACGGAACGGGAATGTGCGGCGGATGCAGAGTTACCGTTGACGGCAAAATTAAGTATGCCTGCGTGGACGGACCAGATTTTGACGGTCACAAAGTTGATTTTGACGAGCTTATGAGAAGAAATTCAACCTACAGGGAGCAGGAAAAGGCTCATGTTTGCAGACTAACTGGAGGTGTTCGCAATGCCTAATATGCAGATGACGAAAACAAAAATTTCAGAGCAGAAGCCTGAGATCAGAGCAAGAAATTTTAAAGAGGTCTGCTTGGGCTATACTGAGGAAGAGGCTAAGCTTGAGGCTCAGAGATGCCTTAATTGTAAGAAAATGCCTTGCGTAAGCGGATGTCCTGTAAGCGTTCGTATTCCTGAATTTATCGCTAAGGTGGCGGCAGGAGAGTTTATTGAAGCGTACAATATCATTAAATCGACCAACAGTCTGCCAGCAATCAGCGGCAGAGTTTGCCCACAGGAAAATCAGTGCGAGGGCAAGTGCGTAAGAGGAATCAAGGGAGAGCCTGTAGCTATAGGCAGACTTGAACGTTTTTGCGCAGACTATGCAATGGCACACGAGAGCGAATGTGAAAGGGTTGAAAAGCCGCAGTCAAACGGTCACAGGGTTGCCGTAGTAGGAGCAGGACCGTCAAGCCTTACCTGTGCAGGAGATCTTGCAAAGCTAGGCTATCAGGTTACAATTTTCGAGGCTTTCCATACCGCAGGCGGCGTTTTGATGTACGGAATACCTGAATTTCGTCTGCCAAAGGCTATAGTTCAAAAGGAAATTGACAGCCTTAAGGATTTGGGCGTTGAGATAATGACAAATATGGTTATCGGAAAGGTTCTTTCTATTGACGAACTTATGGAGGACGGCTATGAGGCTGTTTTTGTAGGCTCTGGCGCAGGACTCCCTAGATTTATGGGAATTGAAGGCGAAGCACTTGTCGGTGTTTATTCCGCAAACGAGTATCTGACGAGAATCAATCTTATGAAAGCCTACCTTGACGACTATGCGACACCTATTATGAAATCAAAGTCAGTAGCCGTAGTCGGCGGAGGAAACGTGGCAATGGATGCTGCAAGATCCGCTATGCGTTTAGGCGCTGAAAAGGTGTACATAGTATACCGCCGCTCAATGGACGAGCTTCCCGCAAGAAAGGAAGAAGTTCACCATGCGATTGAGGAGGGAATTGAGTTTAAACTGCTCAACAACCCAACAAAAATCTTGAGCGATGAAAATGGTCATGTAAATGGAATTGAGTGTATAAAAATGGAGCTTGGAGAGCCTGACGCAAGCGGCAGACGCAGACCTGTGCCGGTTGAGGGCTCGGAGTTTGTGATTGATGTCGATACCGTTATAATGTCTATAGGCACCTCGCCGAATCCGCTCATCAGAAGCACAACGCCAGGAGTTGAGGCGAATTCTCACGGCTGTTTGATTGTAAATGAGCTGACAAATCAGACGACTAAGGAGGGCGTTTACGCAGGCGGAGACGCTGTTACAGGAGCAGCAACGGTTATTCTTGCAATGGGTGCAGGCAAAAAAGCGGCGCAGTCGATTGACGAGTATATCAGACAAAAATAAATTTTTCAGGCAGTCTGTAAAAAGCGGCGGACTGCCTCGCTTTTTTGACTTTATTTTCAAAAAGTCACCTGAAAATATGAAAACAATCTGTTAATACTATTGCAAAATCCTTGTCAGCGTGGTATAATAATAAAAGTAATTGATTAGTGATTTATCGTTTGATTAAAATTGGAGGATTATTAAATTATGTACGAGCTTATATTGTTGTCAAGCAGTTCATCAGACACAACAACCTCAACCGCAAGTATGTGGTCTTCACTCATCATGCTTGTGCTTATTATTGTTTTCTTTTATTTCCTGATAATCAGACCTCAGAGGAAGCAGGAAAAGAAGGAAAAGGAGATGCGCGACGCCTTGGAGGTTGGCGATGAAATTGTAACCAACGGCGGAATTGTCGGAATAGTTTTCTCTATCAAGGACGACACTGCTTTGATTGAAACTGGAAACGACAGAAGCAAAATCAGAATCATGAAATGGGCGATTGCTAAAAATCTTACCGTTCATGATGGGGACGAAAGCAAATAACCGAAGCTTTAACAGACCTCATGCTATAGTGAGGTCTATATTTTGTAAATTTTAGGAGGAAAATTTTATGGAAAGGTTTAAAAATGTATCATGAAAGATAATAGCATATATTTTCTTCGCAGTTTTTGGATATAGTATTTCTGATTATATGTAACAACTGGTTTTGATTCAAATTTCGGTAATAGGACTTGCGGTTTTCTTGATGATTTGGGAAACCAGATCCAGATACATAATCAATTTCATGCCGCTCTTTGTCCTCATGTCAGCCGATGGCTTGAGATACCTCTGTTGTTGGCTCTGCAAAATCAAAAGCTGCATTGTTTCAAAGCTTACAAAGCATAATACTAAAATATGCCGCATATAATTGGCATAGAGTATTCTTTGTGAGGTGTCAATTATGAGAAGCAGGAAAAGGCTCGGCAGGGTGGCATCAAATGTGCTTACGCTGCTTATTTCAGCAATGTGCGGCTTTATAGTGGTGTTTTTGTGCATAATGCTGTTTTCATTTGTTATGACGAAAATTGACGTGAGCGAATCGGTGCTGTCGCTTCTGACGTCTGTAGGACTGTGCGTAGGCGCATATGTCGGCGGCTTTGCGGCGTCAAAACGCAGACGGCAGAACGGACTGCTGATGGGACTTCTTTGCGGACTCTTTATGTTTGGAATTATATTTTTGCTCTCCTATATTTTCGCAGGAACGGCAGGCGGCTTCTCCGCTTCGGCAAAGCTTGTAATGACGCTGGTTTGCGCTTCAGCTGGCGGCGTAGTGGGCGTTAATTCCAAGGATGGACGTTTTGGGAATTTTAAAATAAGATAGTATTTTAAAATCTAGTTCATATGTTCTTAATGAAATCAGCCTGAAGATATGATATAATAAAAATTAAGAAGAGATCTAAGGCAATACCGTACAAAGATTGTGCGCTAGATGCGCAACAGATTTTTCTTTAGATTGTGAAGCGACGACGCAGTAATACTTTGTGTATTACAAGGAAGAACTTTGCAAGATAAAGGGAAATATGCAAGCAGATGACGTACAAAGCCACAGGCGGTCTTTGTGCGGTATTACCTTAATAAGGATTGGGAGGTTTTAACAATGAAACATATTAAGACAATAAACAAGGCTAATCTTAAAGCATCGGCGCAAAAGGGCGGCTGCGGAAAATGTCAGGCTTCATGTCAGTCTGCTTGCAAGACCTCATGCACGGTTGCAAACCAGAAGTGCGAGAGAGAGGACTAAGACTAGACCTTGTGAAGATGTAAAAAAAACGGTTGTTAAAGGGACATTCCCGAATGTCCCTTTATTTTTGCGTATCTGCTTTTTGGAGGAATAAAAATGATACATAAATTTTTTCAGGACGGCTTGTATATAGTCCTTGACGTGAATAGCGGAGGAGTTCACGTTGTCGATGAGCTTACCTATAGACTGCTTGATTTTGTTCAGCCGCCGCTTGATGATAAATGTCCGCAGCAGGCTCTGCAAAGCCTTGACGGTGAATTTTCCAGGGAGGATATAATCGAATGCTATGATGAAATTTTATCGCTTTATAAAGATAAAATTTTGTTTTCCGATGACGATTATGAAAAGTATGCGCTTTCAGCAATCGCTTCTCCGATAAAGGCTATGTGCCTTTTGATAGCACTTGACTGCAATTTAAGATGTGAGTATTGCTTTGCAGGAAAGGGAGATTACGGCAAGGGCAGAACGCTGATGGATTTTGAAACGGCAAAGCGTTCGATAGATTTTCTTATAGAAAAATCTGCAAACCGCCGCAATTTAGAGCTTGACTTCTTCGGCGGCGAACCGCTTATGAATTTTGATGTGGTTAAAAAGACAGTTGAGTATGCAAGAGAATGTGAAAAGCGTTATGACAAGCGTTTTCGATTTACAGTCACCACAAACGGAATGCTTTTAAACGATGAAAAAATTGATTTTATAAATAAGGAAATGTATAATGTTGTGCTTTCGGTTGACGGCAGAAAATGTGTAAACGATGCGATGAGAAAGCGTGTCAACGGAAAGGGAAGCTATGACATTTTTATGCCGAAGTTCAAGCACTTGGTTGAAAAGCGTGGGGACAAGGAATATTACGTCAGAGGTACATATACAAAGTATAATCTTGACTTTTCTAATGATATTTTAAGTCTTTACGAGGAGGGCTTTGATCAGATTTCAATTGAGCCTGTTATGGCGGACGAAAATGAGCCTTATGCGTTAAGCCAGTCGGATTTGCCGAGGATTTTTGAGGAATACGACAAGCTTTCCGATAAGATAAAGGAGATTCGTTCAAGCGGCAAATTTATAAATTTTTTTCACTTTATGCTTGATTTAGATCAAGGACCCTGCGCTATAAAGCGGCTTCGGGGCTGTGGATGCGGGAATGAGTATGTTGCGATTTCTCCCGATGGTGAAATTTATCCCTGCCATCAGTTTGTCGGGATAGACGAGTATAAAATGGGTTCGCTGTATGACGGCACCTTTGATACCGAGATGAAGCTTGATTTTGCCAAAGCGCACGTTTATTCAAAGCCCGAGTGCCGCAAATGTTGGGCGAAATTTTATTGCAGCGGCGGTTGTAACGCAAATAATTACCAGTATGCAGGCGATATTCGTAACGCCTATAAGCTTTCCTGCGATATAGAAAAAAAGCGTCTTGAGTGTGCGATTGCGCTAAAGGCTGAAAAGCTCTTGGAGGCGGCAGAGTGATGGGATTTTTTAAAAAGAAGCAGTCTGCCTGCGTGCCTGATGAATGTGCAGGCTTTGAGGTAAAAACTGAATCGAGCGTTTGCACAGGCGAAAAAACCATTGGTTTTTACAATCCTAAAGAAAAGAAGCTTATGTACACCGAGCTAGTTAAAACTGATGAGGATATAGAAAATTTTTATAAAAAATATGGACTTGAAATGAAAAAATCAGAAAATATTGATTAGGTATAACTAAGCGTTATCTCCGCTGCCTCTTAGGCAGCGGAACTTGTTGCGAGAACATTTGTACTGCATCGTGTTAATGTTACTTACCAGCTTTAGTTCCATGCGAAGCAAAAGCTCCTACAGGTTAGCTTATATTAAGCGATTTTGTATAATTAAAATGCGGTTGGGAGACTATCCCGACCGTATTTTTGCTTATAAAGATAATCTGGACAGATATTCACAAATTCAAAGTAAAATATCAATCCGAGCCTGGCAAAAACTGCTTGCCCATAAGCAATAGTAAAACACCCACAACTTTTTCAAAAAAATAATTTGTTCATACAAATCAAAGATATATGATATTATAAAAGTAGAAGAAAATAGCCAGCCTTGATTTTAAGGAGAACAGCTATGCTTTTACACACTAAAAACATAAAATCCTTTGCCGAAAAGAACACGCTGATTTTCTTTTTGTTTTGCTTTGTCAGCTTTCTTCGGTTTTTGTGATTCTGTTTCTCCTATGGCGCTTTTAAAATTTCATGCTGGTTAAAAGTAAGGAGTTTCAGATAAGTGATTTAACTATTTCGTTTGGAAACGTTATTGACACTCAGACAGATGAGGATGGAAATATATACCACAACTGCAACGACGAAACTACTAATAAAAAAAGAGCTTCTTGGAAAAATAGACAGCTCGGTTCTTGAAGATATTGATTTTATTTTTTTGTTGTCTCCATAAATGACACAGACCTTGACGGAGATTTAGACGAGGTGGTATTCGGGCTTCAGTATAATAATTCCCCAATGCTGTATGGTGAAATTTACAGTGTTGAGGATTTTGCGGCAGGAAAGTCGCAGCTTTTAATCTTTGCTTTGATTTTAGCGATAAACATCCTGCTTTCCATATTGATGCCAATTGGTATTCTTGCTAAAAACACTTCTAAAGATATACTGACTGAAGCAAAATAAGAGTACAAAAAATTGTATTTAAAATTTTATAGTACAAAATAAAGGACAACAAACTTTCAAGCTTGCTGTCCATAAAAATGTACAATTACTTTTTCATTTCATCATTCATCCATTTTATGCAAAGCTCAGACCAAGCTGCGGCACGAGGCTGAATGTGTCCTTCCCATGTTGCGGTACTTTCATCGCAAAGCGCAAGTCCGTGACCTCCGCTGGGGAATATGTGCGCTTCAAAGGGAATATGATTTGCTGAAAGCTGCGCCATATAATAAAGCGAATTTTCCACAGGCACACAGCCATCGTCCGCACAGTGCCAAAGGAATGTAGGCGGCGTCTGCTTGCCGATTCGCTTGTCCATCGACAAAAATTCTCTCAGCTCGTTGTTTTCCTTGTGTTCAAGCAGGTTCGCAATTGTTCCCTCGTGCGTTAATTTCGGATCTGACAAAATTACAGAGTAGCCTAAAACGCTGCCGTTCACCTTGAGCATTTCACTTTGACAGCCTAAAACGTCAGCCAGAGTCTGCGAGTTCCACAAATTAGCCATGCACGCTGCAAGGTGTCCTCCTGCCGAAAAACCCATAACAAAAATCTTGTCGGGATTTATATCAAATTCCTGCGCATTTTCACGTATGTACTTAACCGCCGCCGCACATTCCAGCAGTGCAGTCATAAATTTTTTGTCAACGCAGGAATATCTCAGCACAAACGCCGCATAGCCTGCTCCTGAAAATCTCAGAGCTACAGGATCGGCTTCGCGCTCTGAACAGTAGTCGTTTCCTCCGCCTGGACAAATCAGTACAGCACCTCTGTTTCTCCTGCCCATTTCATCATAATATTTCGGCACAAAGCAGCTCAGCGTCGGCTGATAATGTGGGTCGTCAAGCCCAGCAGATACATAGTTCACCTTTAATTCAACAGTTTCCATAACACATTTACCTTTCATATATTTTTAGTCATTCACCCGCACTTGAATTATCACTTGAGCTTTCGCTTTCACTCTCCGCTTCGCTCTCATCGCTTATATCAAACTCCGCAGTCGGTGAAATAATTACAACATATCCGTTTCCTCCATCGCCAAGCACAGTGTAGGGCTGCGCTTCTCCGTCGCTCCCAGTCGGAATCCTGACAGCTGTGCCGTCATAGCCTGACGCTTTCTCGTAGTACACAACATAGCAGCCGCTGATTGTGTTTACCTTGATCGGATTTTCATAGGTGTAATCGCTCATATAGTCTGAAACCTCTTCAAGGCACAGGTCGTTTTTGTACATTATATAAGCCATAGCTTCGCCGACATAGCGAAAATGTTCAGGCTGATATTCTGTTCGGGTCAGCTCCTCCTTGCCCTCAGGATAACGCAGTACAAAGCCGTAAAGGTAGGAGTTTAGTTCAAACCATTCGTATTCGTCCTCGCCTGTAAAAGCTTCAAAATCTCCGCTTTCACGCAGGTAAAGAGCGAAATCAACCGAATAGCCGTCCGAATGCTCCGCACATTTATTTGAGTAGGAATTTTCATATTCTGAAATATCAATATCCTCGTAGCCTATGTAATTTCCATCATCGTCATAGTAAATATCCGAATCGAGAATTGAATCCTCCTGCTCTTCGTATTCTTCATACGCATTTGTAATCAAAATTGTGCGCAGACTTGTTTCATCATAAAAGGCTTCAAGCATATTCGCAAGCGGAATCAGCGCTTCGCTCTGTATCTTAAGCTTTGCGCTGCTTTCAGACGCTATTTGCAGTCCATCGCTTGAAAAAAGCGCACTGTACACAAGCTTCAGACTTGACGCTGAAGGCTCGCTTTCCCTTTCGCCGCTGACAAGTACTCCGCTGTAAAGCTGTTCAGACTGTACAAGCTCGTATGTGTAGCTTTCCATCAAAGTGTTTACATCAACGTCCTTTGCACTCAGCAAAAGTGCTTCCTTTGCCTCCTGCGCTACGGACGAGTTCGGAACAATTGCGGTTTCATCGCTTTTTGCCGTTACTCCGACAAGCAGACAGATTAAAGCGATAATTAGTGCCGCTAAAAGTACAAACAATATTATTTTTACAAGATTTATTTTCTGTAGCTTTTTAAAAATAAAACTCATAAAATGGATTTCCTTTCTTTCTCTCCTTTTTAACGAAATTTATTTAGAATGCTTATTTTTGCTTGACATACTCCAAAAGAGAATATATAAACTGCCTGCCCTCTGCGCTGTCGGCAGCCTTTTCTAAATCCACATTGCATATGACAACCTTACCGTCCAAAAAATTGTACTCGTATAGCAGGGCGAGGTCGTGGTTTCTTTCAAAATTGTCAATCGTTCTTACAATCACATTTTTGTCTTTTGAATTTCCGTCAAGTATCTCGCTGCGTGAATTTTGCACAATGCTCCACCACTGCGGAGTAGAGAATTTCTCGCTCTTAAAATGCGCAAGCGCAGGGTGAGCGTTGTCTATCAAAAGCCCCATTGTTCCGACAGGTTCAGGCTTTCCCATCTGCTCGGATATGAGCCTGAACATATGATAGCACCAAAAATCCTGACAGTAAAAGCCTTCGATTGAATTTTTCAGGCTCTCAAGATTCGGAACAATCAACACAGTTTTGCCCTCGCCAAGCAGCTTTTCGGCTTCCTTGTCAAGCGTGTCAAAAATGTACGCTCCTGCAATGTCAATACTTTCATGCTTCGGAAAAGCGACAAGCTCATAGTGATTTTTAACATCCGTATCGTTTATTTTCAAGGAAAGCGTGAGCTTTTCAGGAGCTTCAAGAGGACTAACTGTGTATTCTAGCTTTCCTAATTCAACATAGTTTTCTCCGTCAAGACGGATTTTTCCCATCGTTCTTGCAAGCACTTTGCCGCTTTCATCTGTGAGAAGCACTTCAAAGTCTTTGCCGTCAATTCCGCACGGTCTAAATGAGGTGAGGGTAATTGCGGCTGAAAAGCTTTGACCGCTTTCAAGGCAGTAATCGTCAAACTGCGCTAAAATTACAGCGTCATTGCAAAATTCACGCCACTGCTCAGGAGTGCAAGTTCCCTTTTGTTCCATAAATGCGTCAAGCACGCCGACAAGAGCCGTACCCTGCCCACTGAAATCCTGCAAATCCAAAAGCTGAAATCCTCCTAATGTCTTTGAGCGGAAAACACTTTCAAGCTCTTCCTTGTAGCAGGCGACTGCAAGTGCGCCTGACGCCTTGAAATAATCGTCCGCAAGACTTAGCAAGCCCTTTGCTTCAAGCCTTTCACGAAAGACCTCAAAATTTCTCGCCTTTATCGAACCTGTGTATTTTTCAATCTCCTTGTAATCAGGATAGGTTTCATATTGTCCTATTTCATGAGTGACAATCGGCACGTCGGGAATAAAATCAGCATCCGCATCCGAAGCCTTTACAGTTTTCATTCCCGTGCCATATTGAATCTGAACTGTGCCGTCAGCGGATACCTGTGAAGACTGAGCCGCTCTGCTAGGTCTTACCGCCTCGTCATAGTTAAAAGTAGTGGCTGGCTTATCGGTCTGAATGTGACCGAGCGGAGCGTCGCACATCGCAAACGAGCCTCTTATCAGTCTGTCCTTTGCAAGGCGCACGCCTACAAAGTAATCATCGTTTTCCATCACATTCGGAAACCACTGAAAGGTATTCGAGCCTTGAGTGTAAAGGTGTCTGCCGTCAAATTTTTTGTATGCGCCGACAATTTCGTTAAGACGCTCCTTGCTGCCCCATAGCTCATTTCCCAGCGACATCATGCAGAAGGACGGGTGATTGCCAAATTCCGACAACATTCTGAAGCCTTCCGCTATCAGATAATTTTGCTCCGCTTCGTTAAAGCCGTCTTCATCGGGAGCCTGAATCGTTCCCCAGAACTCCAGCTGAGGCTCCATGTAAATTCCGACTATATCCGCAGCTTCAAACGCTGCGTCAGGCGGACAGCAGGTGTGAAAGCGGTAGTGATTTATCCCGTATGATTTTGAAATGCTGAGAACTCTTATCCATTCGTCAACATCGCATGGAGCGAAGCCTGTTTTCGGAAAAATAAGTCCGTCATGCTTTCCTCTTAGAAATGTTTTTCTGCCGTTTATGTAAAATTTGTCATGCTCGGATTTAAATTCACGAAGTCCTGCCGAAGTACTTATTACATCGCCGTCAATTTCAAGATACACACGGTAATACTCTGTATTGTACTCGTCCCAAAGCCTTGCGTCATCGCCTAAAAGCAGTGTGGCGTTAAGCTCGCCGCCGCTGAAAAGTGCGTAAACCTCATCGGTTTTGTGAACGGTCTTGCCATCGGGAGCGTTTGTACTCTGCGCCCAGATTTTTGCTTTGCCGCTCTGTGCGCCGTGAATTTTCGCTTTAACTCTGAAAGCCTTTTCCTCGACGTGCGGGTAAATGCGCAGGTCTTCGGCATAGGTTTGATTATAAATTTGCAGTGCGATTTCTCCTGTGATACCGTTCCAGTTGGTTTGAGTATCGGGAGATGTGAGATGACCGCCGCCTGTGGGATAGCCGACATTTGAAACGCAGATTGTAATACAATTGTCGCTTTTCTTTTCAAATTTTGTCAGATCGTAAATATGAGCTGTCGTCAGACTGTCCTGAGTACCTACCTCAATTCCGTCAAAAAACACCTTGGTAATTCGAGTGCGCTCAAGCTTAAGCTTAACAACCTTTGAAGCACACTCAGACAAATCTACAGTTTTAGAAAACCATGCATCGCCCTCAAAAAGCCGTGTGTCGGTAAGAAAGCCCTCCTCACGGGCGGTATTTTCCTCACCCTTGTCAGCGTTAGAGGTGGTGTTTGGTAAAATAATGGTATCGTCAAACTCAGGAGCAACACCCTTGCGCTCCTTGTCCAGAGCAAACTTCCATTCTCCGCTTAAATCAATAACAGCAGTCATAATATCGAATCCTTTCATACCTTCCCTTAGGAAAGCTCATGTCAAAATAATCACACAAGGTTATTATAGCACATTTTTTTCGCTAAAGCAAGAGTAATATATGCTAATATATAAGAAAACTAACGTGAATTTTTATTCTGACTAAAAAATCAAGTCTAGCTGTCCAGACTTGATTTTCGCCTTTTTATTTCAGCTTGTTCCCGCAAATTTCGCAGTACAAACCTATATCCTGCTCATTTCCGCAGTTAGGGCAGGTAAGCTTAGGCATAGCTTGCCCAAAATTTTGCTGAGCATTAGCCTGATGCATATCAGGATTCCCATAGGGCTGATTTGGGGTACCGTAAGGCTGTCCGTTTGGATTGTCGTAAGGCTGATTAGGCTGAGCATTGGGATTATAATAAGGGTTTCCGTATGGATTTCCGTTTTGGAACTGGTTCGTTTGCTGCTGCTGCATTGCGTTGTATTTTTTTCTGTTGGAAATTATAACGAAGCTGACAACTGCGCCAATTAAGCCAAGCAGTGCGGTGAGGATAAAGCAAAGCCAGAAAGACAAGCCGATCTCCTTCGCCTTTTTGCCGATGAAATATCCGACAACAATCCAAATAATAGTAGGCACAATATTCATAACAACTGAATATGAATAATCAAAATCCGACGACAAATAACTAACAGGCATATAAAAAATCTCCTATCGATAATTTTTAAACCTCTCACTCGTTTTGGAAACGCCAGTTTGAACAAAGATATGTTCTCAGGTTCTTTCCTGCTTTTATTATACACTGAAAAATCACTTTTGTCAAGGGGGGACAAAAATATATTTTAGAAATGGCAATTAAAATGGCATTTTCTGATTAAACAGCCTGGCTTATCATCAAAACTAGCATAGTAATGAAAAAAGCAGCACAGCCCTTTACTGCACTGCTTTAAAATCAAATGAATCAGTGTATATCCTGATAAAGTCCGATATACAGAATCGCACTGCGTTTCCAGCTAAAATCCTCTCTCATAGCATGACCTACCAGAGCGTTCCAGCGTGCTTTGTCGTCATATGCAACTCTCGCACGAGTTACAGCGTCGAGCATATCGTGAGCGTTGTAGCTCTTGAAGGTGAAGCCGTTGCCGTTTCTGTCGCCTGCGTCCTTGATTGAGTCGCGCAGACCGCCTGTTTCTCTGACAATCGGAATAGTTCCGTAGCGAAGCGAAATCATCTGAGCAAGTCCGCACGGCTCGCTTTGCGACGGCATAAGGAACATATCCGCACCTGCGTAAATTCTCTTGGAGAGCGGCGGAACAAAGCCAATTGTGACACCTACACGGTCGGGATAGCGGTACTGCATTTCTCTGAAAAAGTCCTCGTAAATCTTTTCGCCTGAGCCTAAAATCGTAAATTTACACCCGAGCCTTACCATGTCCTCAAACACGTATTTCACAAGGTCAAGTCCCTTGTGATTAACAAATCTTGTGACAATTCCAATCACAGGTTCATCACCCTTGGCAAGACCAAATTCTTCAAGCAGCTTTTCCTTGCAGATTTTCTTGCCGCCTCTGTTCATGTAGGTGTAGTGAACAGGGATATCTGGATCGGTTTCAGGGTTGTAAACGTCCTGATCTATGCCGTTAAGAAAGCCGCAGAGCTTGTACTGCTTTTTGACTAAAATCCGATCCAGTCCGTATGAATACCATGGGTCGAGAATTTCCCACGCATAGCTTGGCGATACAGTCGTCACCTTGTCGGAGCATTCGATTGCGGCTTTCATAAAGTTTACATCGCCGTCATATTCAAGCAGGTCGGTGTGATAGAGCGGGATTCCCATAAGGTCGTTGATAAGTTCAAGTCCGTATCTGCCCTGATACTGAATGTTGTGTATTGTAAAGACAGTTTTAATGTCCTCGTAGCCGCCCTGATAGCGGTAGAAAATGTCGTAGTAAACTGGCACAAGCGCAGTCTGCCAGTCGTTTGCGTTAATCACCTGCGGCTTAAAATCAATGTGACGAATTAGCTCTAAAACCGCTCTTGAGAAAAAGATATATCTTTCCGCATCGTCATAAAAGCCGTAAAGACCGTTTCTTGCGAAGTAGTATTCATTGTCGAGCAGGTAGTAGGTTACGCCCTTGATAACCGCTGTAAAAACTCCGCAGTATTGTTTCCTCCATGCGACAGGCACGGTGAAATTTGTGAGATAGCTACACTTGTCTTTAAGCTCCTGCTTTATCTGTCCGTAGTAGGGAATAACAACGCGGCAGTCGTGTCCCTCCTCGTTGATTGCGCGAGGCAGAGAGCCTGCAACGTCCGCAAGTCCGCCTGAAGCTATAAAGGGAAGCGCTTCGCTTGCTGTATATAATATATTCAATGCTTAAACCTCCTGAGTTTTTAGCAAATAGTTAAGGCGTTAGCTTTGTCGGAGGCCTTAACTATTTACTTTTTACTATTGTATGATTAAATTTCCGCTCCTTTTCCTATGTACATAGGATATTCTGGCGAGCTGGTGAGAACACGTCCGTTTGCGATATTTACATTCTTGTCGGTGATGATGTAATTGCAATCGCAGTCGTCGCCTACCGTTGTACCCTGCATGAGAATACAGTTTTTGACGTGAGCGTTCTTTCCGATTTTAACTCCTCTGAAAATAACCGAATCCTCAACCTCGCCCTCAATGATACAGCCGTCAGCGATAAGTGAATTTTTAACCGAGCTGTCTAGGTCGTACTTTGCGGGAGCGTTGTCGCTTATCTTGGTGTAGATCGGACGCTTTGTCAGATAAAGCTGAGAAGCGTTCTTAGGATCGATAAGCTCCATATTCGCACGGAAGTAGGTGTTTACGCTTGTAATCTTAGAAAAATACTTGTCGTATTCATAGGCTTCAATGTCAAGCTCTCCGCACTTAGCCTGAAGCACGTCCTGCTCAAAGCTTACCTGACCTCTTGCGATAAGATCGCTTACAAGCTCAATCAGAAAATCCTTTTTCATTACAAAAGTGTTAAGGCTTGTAGTGCAGTAGCCACTAAGCTGCGGACGGATAAGCACGCTCTTTACCTTGCCGCTTTCGTCCTTGTTAAATACCGTTGACATGGCTATATCCTCTGCTGTGTACTGCCCTGTGTGAACAAGCACGGTGATGTCAGCTCCGCTTTCAACGTGAGCGTCAACAAGCGGCTTGTAGTCAAGGTTTGTAACGACATCGCAGTCGCTCATTACAACATACTCGCAGAGCGAATGTCTTATAAAGCTCATAGCTCCGTTTAACGCTTCAATTCTGCCTGTGTAGAGAGACGCAGATGCGTTTCCGAAAGGCGGCAGAATGTACAGTCCGCCCTTTTTGCGCGCAAGATCCCACTCTCTTGCAGAGCCTAAGTGATCAAGCAGCGACTGGTAGTTGTCCTTTGTAATAACTCCGACTGAGCTTATACCGCTGTTCACCATGTTTGAAAGCTCGAAATCAATCAGACGGTATCTTCCGCCGAAGAGAACCGAGCCCATAGTTCTGTTTTTTGTCAAATCGCCTACAGTCATGTCGTGCATATTCGCAAAGACCAGACCGAGTACATTTCCCATATTTACACTCATTGCTCTTACTCCCTTCTTACATATCCTCGTAAATTATAGCCTTTGGAGCTACTGTCGCACCGTCTGAAACGTTAATCTTGTGACCGACTACGGCAACTCCCCATGTGTCCTTGTCCTCAATTGTTTCAGGACGAGCGCCAATCTGTGCATTTTCGCCGATAACCGAATCCTCTCCGACAATAGCGTACTCAACGTGAGCGCCTTTCTTTACGACACAGCCAGGCATAAGAATCGAGTCGTAAATTACCGCACCCTCTTCAACCGTGACGCCCTCTGAAATCATTGAAAACTCAACCGAGCCGTCAATTACGCAGCCCTCTGTAACCATCGAGTTCTGAATAGTTGCATTCTTTCCGATAACCTGAGGCGGCAAAACGGGGTTTCTTGAGTAGATTTTCCATGTCGGGTCGTACAAATCTATAGGAATATTCAGATTGATAAGATCCATATTAGCTTCCCAGAGAGAATCTATTGTTCCAACGTCCTTCCAGTAGCCGTCAAAGCGGTAAGCTACAAGCCTTTCGCCTGCCTGACGCATATCGGGAATGATGTTGTTTCCAAAGTCCTTGGTTGCGTCCTTGTCGTTTTCGTTTGCAATAAGGTATTTTCTTAGCTTTGCCCATGAGAATATGTAAATCCCCATAGAAGCAAGCGTTGAGCGAGGATTTTTAGGTTTTTCCTCGAAGTCTATAATGTTGTCGTTGTCATCGGTAATCATAATTCCGAAGCGAGAAGCCTCTTCCTTTGGAACGTCAAGCACCGCTATTGTAGCGTCCGCTTCTCTCTTCTTGTGGAAAGCCAGCATTTTGTTGTAGTCCATCTTGTAGATATGGTCGCCTGAAAGAATTACTACATATTCAGGATCGTATCTGTCGATAAACGAGATGTTCTGATAAATAGCGTTCGCCGTGCCTGAATACCAGTCCGCACCGCTCGCCTTTTGATACGGAGGCAACACATGGACGCCGCCGTGAACACGGTCTAAGTCCCACGGCTGACCGTTTCCGATATACTCGTTAAGCGCAAGCGGCTGATACTGCGTCAGCACACCAATTGTGTCGATGCCAGAATTGATACTGTTTGAAAGAGGAAAGTCGATAATACGATACTTTGCGCCGAACGGAACCGCAGGCTTTGCCACAGTCTGTGTCAGTGCGTACAGACGGCTTCCCTGACCGCCTGCTAAGAGCATCGCTACACATTCTTTTTTGTTGAACATAAAATTCACCCACCAGTTTTTAATTTTGTCTATTGATAAAGCTCAAGGCTCTATGCTTTTGTGTTGTTAAGATTTTCGTCCTTGTCAGTGTTTACCTTTACAGCTTCTGACTTGACCGCTGCGTCGGATTTTGCTGTCGATTTAGCTTTAGCTGCTGATTTTGTCTTTTCGCTCTTTACAGAGGCTTCTGCCGTTTTAGTCTTTGCTGATTTAGCGGCTGGCTTTGATTTGGCGGCGGATTTTTTCGCCTTTGACTTTTTAGGCTTATCCTTTTTGACTGTAAAATACAGGCAGCCGTAAGCCGGAATATCTATGCAAACCGAATGTTCAAGTCCGTGCATGGGCACAGGCTTTGAATGAACCGTGCCGTTTGTAACAGGCGTGCCGTCAAAGGAAGTGCAGTTTAAAATCTCGGTGTATTCGCCCTCGTAAGGCACTCCGAAGCAATAGCTTGTTCTTGCGACGGGAACGAAGTTGCAGACGACAATAATCTCATTGTTTTTCTTATCGAATCTTCTGAAGATTATTATGCTCTGTCTGTAGTCGTCGTTTGAAATCCACGAAAAGCCGTCCCATGTGAAGTCACGTTCCCAGAGCGCAGGCGTGTCCTTGTAAATGTTGTTGAGCCGCTTTACATATTTAAGATAATTTCTGTGCTGCTCGTACTCGTCAACCATGAACCACTCAAGTCCGTTTTCGTAATCCCACTCTCTGAACTGCGCAAACTCGCTGCCCATAAACAGAAGCTTTTTACCAGGGTGAGCAGTCATATATGCCATGAAGAGCCTTGCCTGCGCAAACTTCATATCTACATCCGCACCGAACATCTTGTTCACCAGCGAAGCCTTGCCGTGAACCACCTCATCGTGCGAAATCGGCAGGATAAAGTTCTCCGAAAAAGCGTAGAAGAATGAGAAAGTCAGCATATCGTGGTGGAAAGCCCTGTGAATTGGATCCATCTGCATATACTTAAGCATATCGTTCATCCAGCCCATGTTCCACTTAAAATTAAAGCCAAGTCCGCCGTCAGAAACGGGTTTTGTCACCATAGGCCATGCGGTGGATTCCTCAGCTATCATAAGCGTCTTTGGATTCCTTGAAAAAACCGCCTCGTTGAGCTTGTGGAAAAATTCTATCGCCTCTAAATTTTCATGACCGCCGTACTTGTTCGGCGTCCATTCTCCGTCACGTCTGTCGTAGTCAAGATAAAGCATCGAAGCAACAGCGTCGACACGCAGTCCGTCAACGTGGAATTTTTCAATCCAGTAGAGCGCATTTGAAATTAAAAAGCTTCTTACCTCCGGTCTGCCGTAATCGAAAACTCTCGTTCCCCACGCTAAATGGTCGCGCTTTTTCGGGTCGGCATATTCGTAGGACGCTCCGCCGTCAAACTCAAAAAGTCCAGCAGCGTCACGAGGAAAGTGCGCAGGCACCCAGTCAAGAATGACGCTGATTCCCGCCTGATGGAAAAGGTCTACCATCATCATAAAGTCCTTAGGCGTACCAAAGCGTGAGGTGGGAGCATAGTAGCCTATACCCTGATAGCCCCACGAGCCGTCAAACGGAAACTCCGCCAGCGGCATAAACTCAATATGCGTATATCCCATTTCTGTGAGATATGGGATAATCTCTTTCGCAAAGTTCGGATATGAGTAATATTTCCCTGTAGTGCAGGCTTTCCATGAATTAAGGTGAACCTCATAGATGTTCATCGGACAGTTGTAGATGTCCTTCTTTTCCTTCTGCTCCATATAAGCCTTGTCGTTCCATACGTACTTGTCAATATCAAATATTTTTGAATCGGTAGCAGGCGAACGTCCCATGTGAGTGCCGTAAGGGTCGGCTTTGAGCCTGACTTCTCCGTCACATCCTTTAACTGCGAATTTATATGAATCAAAGTCTGTAAGACCTGACGCAAAGACCTCCCAGACGCCTGTGTCGCCTATCTGTTCCATAGGACAGCTTGTCTTATCCCACTCGTTAAAATCACCTACGAGAGAAACGCCCTTTGCGTTTTGCGCCCATACTCTGAATACATATCCCTTTTTGCCGTTCTTTTCACTGTGGTGGCAACCGAAAAAATCGTATGCCGTGTAGAGCGAACCCTCGTGAAAAAGATAAAGCGGCAGTTCATATTCTTCAGGAATTTTTTTTGCCATATGCATCTCCTCCGTTTTTTCTCACCCAGAGAAATTTTTGGTATGAGGCTTGCTTGCGAAAAGCAGACAAAAACCTCCTCATATATATTTTAACCGATTTTGAACAAAAAAGCAAGTGCTTTAGTTATAATTTTCAGTTTTCCACAGTTTTCAACAGTGATTTCTGTGCAGTTTGACGAAGGAATCAGAGCTATTTTGTTTGAATATTTACTTTGTGTGAATTTTACACGGAATTTTTATCTTTTTTGTATGATATTTTCACAATTGCAAGGGCAATGTCGTCTGTTTTTTGCGTTTTCTCAGATGCAAGAGAAACGCATCTTGAGCCTATAGCGTATGCTAAAGAATCCGCTCCTATGTCGGGAGAATCGTATGCTATCTGCGCCGCACATTCCAAAGCCTCAAAGGGCGCACCGTCTGAAGCGAGCATAAGAATATCGCCGTCAAAAAGCTTGCAGGAAAACAAATCTGGAGAGCTGCTTGTGAAAATTCCTGCGGGGTATGAATCACAGTCAATTTTTATCATTGAGCCGTCACGGCATAGGTAAGCTGGAGCTGCTCCCGATTTTAAAAATTCGGCTCTGCCTGAAAACAAATCCAGCTTGAGAAAGTCGAGCGTTGCAAAGCTTTCATCCCAGTCCTTGACACGCATGACGGAATTTATAATTCTCTGAACGGTAGCCATGCTTATACCAGAGTGAAGCATATGAGCGGCAAGGCTTAAGCTCATTGCTGAGTCAAGTCTGGCACGTTTGCCAGATCCCATTCCGTCAGAGAGGAGAATATATCTTTCTCCTGCCGAGCAGCCGACATTTTCAAGCGCATCGCCTGAGCAGGAGGCTTGTGAGCCGAGTGCGGCATAGCTGCCGAAGTCGGCGGAAAAGGGAGGCTCTTCGTCAAATTCAAGCTTAGTTAGTCTGTCGGCGCAGGTTATTCCAGGAAGCTCAAAGTCACATTCAAGTGTTCGGCAAAGCCCTGCCGTAAGCGAAAGCGCTTCGCCCTCAAAGCCGCCGCTCAGGTAAATTTCCGCATGACGTGAGAAATTCTCATCTATATAGACGCAGGCTCTTACTCCTGTAAAGCCCTCACGTTCAAAGTAGGCTTTTGCCGAGCTTGAAAGCTTGACGTCAATTTCTCTGCGGCGGGAAAGTCGACATGAGATGTCGTTAAGGAGGTCGCTCATCGAACCAAGCTGCTCGTGAAAAAGCTCTCTCATTTCTCTCATTCTCATAGCCTCCGCACGCTCGTCAAGCTCTCGTTGAATACAGCATTTTACCACTTCGTCAAGCTCGTCTGCACGGATGCAACCGACAGCACGGCAGTCCTTTTTAAGGCAATTTGCCTGCACACCTTTAGCACAGCCGTTTTTGCGGCACTCGTCATAGAGCCTGCACCCGTCACAGAGCTGTTCCATGATTCTTTCGCTAAGGGTAATGCTTTCCGCACGAGCTTCAACTGTATCGGTGACGGCTATAAGCTTCTGACGAATATCCGAAATAGTCATTGCCGCAAAGGAAAGCCGTGACGAAGCGGTCTGAGATGCGCTATCGGCGGCGCCTCCTACTATTATAAAGCGTGAAAGCGCACGGTTGAAAAAGCTTGACGGAAGAGCAGTAAAGATAACAGAGGCTGCGATTATGTCGGAAAGCATATTAAATGTATCGCCGTTAAGTCCCGTAGTGGCAAGAGCCGCAGATGCTGAAATCATAAACGCAAGTGCCATTGCCACCCGTCCAAGGTCGGCAAAAGCCGAGCATATAAGCCCTGACGCAGCTAAAAGCATGGTATTTACGGCAAGAGATGAAGAGCACATTGTTATTGAAATTGTAGAGAGCGCACCCATCACAGCGGCTCCTGCCGAGCGGCGCTTTTTTGCGGCTATGGGAATAGCAATGCAGGCGAAAATCCGTCCGAGATTAAATATTCCAATTTGGCAGGAGCAAAGCGTTGCAGTCGCCATCATGTAAATCATGCAGAGATACACCGCATTAAGCCCTGAAATTTTCAGCGGGTTTGAGCTTTGCACAGCCTGATAAATAAATGCGGCGGCGTACACTGTGCAGGCGCAGAGCAGTGAGCTTATCATTCGCATGGAAACGGTAAAGCTGCTGGTACTTACAACGCTCGTCAGCGTACTGAGAAGCAGTGTTATCCCCGCTGTATAGAGAGATAGCCTAATTGGATTTGAACCTTTTGAAAAATCAGGAAAAAATATGTTGAGAGCTGTGAAAATCAGCATTGCTCCCAACTGCACAGCTTGAGAGTCAAAGCTCCCAGATATAGCGCAGGAAATTGCCGTTCCTAAAAGAGCCGCCGCAGAATATCTTCCTGCCAGAGCTGCGACAGCGACATTCATAAAGCTTGGGAATCCCACCATTTTGCCGAATGTAGCGGCAAACGAGATAAGCGCAGTGAAAAAGCAGCGCAACGCATATCCGCCCGCAGGGGTTTTTGGAATAGCCGTCGCTTTCTCGGTGTATGAGCTGATTTTGACTTTTGGTGTAGGTTTGGTTTTTAGCTTGTTCATCCTTTACACATCCTTACAGAAAATATTTTGGTAAAGGTATTATACATCCGTCAAAGTAAGAATAATGTCGCAAAAGACAAGCTGATTATATTTTTTACATACTTTTTGATTTGAAAAGCTCATTCGACAATGTCGCCATCTGTTCCAATGTCACAGCCTCGGGGCGTATAGTGGGCGGAAGTTCTGTTAAATTCAACGCTTCGCTGACAGTCGCCTTGTCAATTCCCAGTGCTGAATTGAGAGAATTGCAGAGCGTTTTTCTTCGCTGGTTGAACGCTCCTCTGATCATAGAAAAAAAGAATTTTTCATCTGTGACCTCGCACGGCGGCTCTTTTAAAATGTCAAAGCGTATAACACAGCTGTCAACGTTCGGCGCAGGGTAAAAGCTACCTCTTGATACGTTGAAGAGAAGCTTAGGCTTGGAAAAATAGCGTACGGCATAGGTGGCAGCGGAGCACTCGCGCGTGCCTGTCTTAGCGCAGAGCCGCACTCCTGCTTCCTTTTGAACCATGACTGTGACGGATTCTATGTCAAGCCGCTCCTCAAGCAGCCGCATAATCACTGGAGAGGTAATGTAGTAGGGCAGGTTTGCGCAGACGGCAACCTTAAGCCCAGAAAATTCCTCTTGGATAAGCTTTTTCAGATTTATTTTTAAAATATCGTCGTTTATAATTTTAACGTTTGTATGCTCCGAGAGAGTTTCGCCAAGAATAGGCATAAGCCGTGAGTCAAGCTCGACTGCGCACACCTTGTCCGCACGCTTTGCAAGCTCGTGGGTCAGCACGCCTAATCCCGTGCCGATTTCAATAATGCCGACACCGCTTTGCGCACCTCCCAGCTCGGCTATTTTCGGGCAGATTCTCGGATTTGTAATGAAATTTTGTCCAAGCTTTTTAGAGGTGGCGAAGCTGTGACGTGTGAGAATGTCACTAATCACCTTTAAGTCGTAAAGATTTTCCATGGCTGTTCCTTTCAAAAAAATATATTTGTCGATTTATTTTAACATACGGCAAAAAAAATGTCAAGAAATAATTTTGTAAATTCAGAGAAAACTAATTGTGGGCGTTTCAAATCCCTTGTAGAAAAGATTGGCAGACCAAAGAAAGGAAAATTAGTATGCTTAACGAAAAAAACAATGATAACGAATTTGACATTCCTCTCGCTGTGTCTATGGCACTTTCTCAGAATCCTTATTTGCTGGATATATTTACCTCTCTGTCGTCACAACAGCGTCAAAGCTTTGTCGGAGAAATTAAAGCTCCTCACAGTGCGTAACAGGACGGCAGTGAGGTTCAGAGAGGAGGGAGAATAGATAACAGATTTATTTAGAAACGGAAATAAATGTAAAAAAGTGAGCTTAACAGGAGCGCATTGGTCAAAATAAACAATTATTAGTCACAAATCTGTTATAAAATTTATATCAAATTCTGTTGAATTTCCCGTAAAAATAATGTACAATAATAGATGGGAAGATTTTATACTTGCTTTGCGGCTTTACAGTGTGAAAGGATTTTGACTTATGCTTGTTGTTTATGGAACATTCTGTTCATACTTTTGCGAGGGTATATCCGAAATGGACGGATTTAGCCTTGATAAGGCGCATACTTGCTATCCCTTACAGCATTTTTGCAGCAGTTTATAAGCTTTGACTGCTGCTTTTTTTATGTGATAAACAAGCTTTGACTGATATGGAGGTTTAAATTATGAAAAAGGTTGCAGTGATAATGGGTTCTGACAGCGATTTCCCTGTTGTTAAGGCTGCGCTCGGCGAATTAAAGAAATACGGAGTAGAGTTTGAGTGCAGAGTTATGAGCGCACACCGAACGCCTGAAGCGGCGGCGGACTTTGCAGGAAGCGCAAGGGAAAACGGCTTTGGCGTGATTATCTGTGCAGCAGGAATGGCGGCTCATCTTGCTGGAGCGATTGCGGCAAACACCACATTGCCGGTAATTGGTATTCCGATAAAGTCAACGTTTGAGGGCATGGACGCTCTGCTTTCGACAGTTCAGATGCCGCCTGGAATACCTGTGGCGACAGTTGGAGTAAACGCCGCTAAGAACGCCGCACTTTTGGCGATTGAGATGCTTTCGCTTGCTGATGATGAGCTTGCAAAAAAGCTTGAAACGGCGAGGAAGGAAATGGCTGATGGAGTTGCCGCAAAGGACAAGGCAATTCAGGAGCAGCTTAAGGAAATATGACAAATTACAGCGTGATTTTGTTTGACCTTGACGGCACGCTGACTAATTCGTCTGAGGGTATTTTTAACTGCGTTGATATGCTCTTGATAAAATGAATTGGGTCAGACCAGATAGGGGCGAGCTTTACTGTTTTATAGGACCGCCGCTTATCGTTTCATTCAGAGATTTCTGCGGCATGAATGATGAACAGGCGATGGAAGCCGTCAGGCTTTACAGAGAGCGTTATGCGGATAAAGGCTTGTTTGAAAACGTTCCGTATGAGGGGATTGAGCAAACACTTAGACGCTTGAAATTGTCAGGCAGGCGGCTTGCGGTCGCATCGTCAAAGCCAGAGGTCTTTGCAAGTCGGATTCTTGACAAATTTTCGCTTTCACAGTATTTTGATTTTATAGGCGGAGCGGAGCTTGACGGCAGCCGTGACGACAAGCTTGATGTGATTGAGTACACGCTTGAGTCGTTAGGAAAACCTCGGTGTAACGAGGTGCTTATGGTGGGCGACAGGTTTTACGATGCTGAGGGCGCAAAGGCGGCAGGGATAGATTCTATGGGCGTGCTTTACGGATTCGGCTCGGAAAAAGAGCTTGTCAAGGCAGGAACAAATTACATTGCACATTCACCGCAGGAAATTGCGGATATTATATTAGATGAAAATAATTAACAGGAGGATATTAAAAATGGGAGAAATTATTAGAGGCGAACAGCTTTATGATGGAAAGGCTAAGAAGGTTTATTCGACAAACGATCCTGACATAGTTATCGTTGACTACAAGGACGACGCTACGGCTTTTAACGGCGAAAAAAAGGGAACTATTGTCGGCAAGGGCGTTATTAACAACAAGATGACAAACTATATGTTCAAGCTGCTTGAGAAGCAGGGGATACCTACTCATTTGGTTGAAGAAATCAGCGACAGGGAAACTATAGTTAAAAAGGTTGAGATTTTGCCGCTTGAGGTTATTGTAAGAAATACGGCGGCAGGCTCTTTCTCAAAGAAGCTGGGCATTGCGGAGGGTACTGCGCTTAAGTGCCCGACTCTTGAATTTAGCTACAAAAACGATGATCTGGGAGATCCTTTTATCAACGATTATTATGCGCTTGCGCTGGATTTGGCAACGCAGGAGGAAATCGACATTGTAACTGAGTACGCTTTTAAGGTGAACGAGTTTATGCTTGACTTTTTCAAGGGCATCGGCGTTGATCTGATTGATTTTAAGATTGAGTTTGGAAGATTCCACGGGCAGATTCTGCTTGCAGACGAAATTTCACCTGACACCTGCCGCTTCTGGGATTCAAAGACGCATGAGAAGCTTGACAAGGATCGCTTCCGCAGAGATATGGGCGGAGTAGAAGACGCTTATCAGGAAATGATGAAAAGAGTGATGGGAGAATAATCTTATGGGCGGATTTTTTGGAGCTGTTTCGGCAAACGATTGTATTCAGGACGTTTTTTTCGGAACCGATTACCATTCCCACTTAGGAACAAGAAGAGGCGGAATGACTGCGTATTCGCCGGAGAAGGGATTTCAAAGAAGTATTCACAGCATTGAAAACTCTCCTTTCAGAACTAAATTTGAAAACGACATTCATGTGATGAGGGGCAAAATCTGTATAGGCTGTATAAGCGATACAGACCCTCAGCCTATAATGGTAAGGTCAAAGCTGGGGCTTTACGCCGTCTGTTCTATTGGAGTTATAAAAAATGCAGAAGAGCTTTCAGAGGAGCTTCTTGAAAAGGGCTGTGCAAATTTTTAAACGATGAGCAGCGGGGCTATAAATTCTGCAGGGCTTATAGGTGCGCTGATTGCGCAGCGTGACAGCTTTGAAAGCGGAATAAGGTACGCTCAGCAAAAATCAAGGGTACGATGTCGCTTGTGATAATGACGCAGGATTCTATCATCTGCGCAAGGGACAAGCTTGGCAGACTGCCTATTCTGATTGGTTCACGCTCTGACGGATACTGCTTTTCTTTCGAGGATTTTGCTTATAAAAAGCTGGGCTATAAAACCTGTCATGAGCTTAAAGCAGGAGAAATAGCAAAGCTTACAAAGGACGGCTTTGAGATACTTTCCGAGGGTGCGGACGACAGAAAGATCTGTACATTTCTTTGGACATATTACGGCTATCCCACCGCCTGCTACGAGGGCGTGAACGTTGAAGCTATGCGAAACAGAAACGGCGAGATAATGGCGGAAAACGATATAAAAAACGGCAGGCTTCCCGATGTTGATTACGTATGCGGCATCCCTGATTCTGGTATTCCTCACGCCGTAGGCTATGCCAACAAAAGCGGTATACCGTTTGCAAGACCGTTTATAAAATACACGCCTACATGGCCTAGAAGCTTTATGCCGTCAAGCCAGTCGATGAGAAACAAGGTTGCAAAGATGAAGCTTATTCCTGTTCACGAGCTTATAGAGGGAAAGAAGCTGCTTTTTTGTAGACGACAGTATAGTAAGAGGCACGCAGATGAGAGAAACAGTCGAGTTTCTGTATGAAAACGGTGCTAAGGAGGTGCATATGCGCTCCGCCTGTCCGCCGATTATGTACGGCTGCAAGTATCTTAACTTCAGTGCGTCGCGTTCTGAAATGGAGCTTATCGCACGAATGATTATAGATGAAAGAGAGGGTGTCGCAGGACTGGACTACATTGAAGAGTACAGCAATTCAAGCACCGAAAGAGGCAGGATTTTAAGAGATGAAATCTGCCGCAGACTTAAGCTTACGTCACTTGAGTTTCAGACGCTTAAGGGTACTGTCAAAGCGGTTGGACTTGACGAATGTAAAATGTGTACTTACTGCTGGAACGGAAGGGAATGATTGCAATTGAGTATCGGTATTCATGAAGAGTGCGGAGTGTTCGGAATTTATTCCAAAGAAAAAAGCGATGTTGCCGCACAGACCTATATGGGGCTTTATGCGCTTCAGCACAGAGGGCAGGAGAGCTGCGGAATTGTTGTGAACGACGACGGCTTGTTCAGTCATCACAAGGCACTGGGACTGGTAAATCAGGTTTTTGACAAGGATACGCTTGCTTCTCTGGGACATGGTAATATAGCGATAGGTCATGTGCGCTACTCGACTACAGGAGTAAACAGCGCAGTCAATTCGCAGCCGCTTGTCGTGCACCATATGAAAGGGCCTCTTGCGATTGCACATAACGGTAATCTCACAAACGCAAGAGAAATTCGGGCGGAGTATGAAAACAAAGGAATGATTTTCCATACAACAAACGATACTGAGGTTATTTCCTACGCAATTACAGAGGAACGGCTGACTTCAGGCTCTATTGAGGACGCCGTTGAAAAGATGATGTTTAAAATTAGAGGCGCATATTCGCTTGTGATAATGTCGCCTAAAAAGCTTATTGCCGCCAGAGATCCCGAGGGCTTTCGTCCGCTGGCACTGGGCAGGCTTGACGACAGCTGGATAGTTGCAAGCGAAAGCTGTGCGTTTGACAGCATAGGAGCAAAATTTGTCAGGGATTTAAAGCCTGGCGAAATAGTGATAATCAATAATGATGGGGTGCGCTCGATTGAAACTCACTGCGGCAGTAAGGGACACACCTGTGTTTTTGAATATGTATATTTTGCACGTCCTGATTCGGTGATTGACGGCTCAAGCGTGCATATGGCAAGGCTCAGAGCAGGAAAGTATCTATGGAGAGAGCATCCTGTTGAAGCGGATATAGTTATCGGCGTTCCAGATTCGGGACTTGACGCCGCACTCGGCTTTTCTCAGGAAAGCGGTATTCCTTACGGCATAGGGTTTATCAAGAACCGATACATCGGCAGAACCTTTATTCAGCCAACGCAGGCGGAACGCACCAATTCAGTTAAGATTAAGCTCAACGCTATTTCCTCAACGGTAAAGGGCAAGCGTGTGGTTATGATTGACGACTCGATTGTAAGAGGAACGACCTCTGCAAGGATAGTTAAGCTGCTGCGCGATGCAGGAGCAAGCGAGGTTCATGTGAGAATTTCAAGTCCTGCGTTTATTGCGCCCTGCTATTTTGGTACGGATATAGACAGCAAGGACAGGCTTATAGCGTGCAGAATGAATAAGGAAGAGATCTGCGAATATATCGGTGCGGACAGTCTGGGGTATCTGAGCGTTGAAAATGTAAAGAGGCTTGCGGGAAATTCACAGTGCGATTTTTGTGTGGGCTGCTTTAATGAGGATTATCCGATAGAGGTTCCCGCAGAGCTGCCAAAGGATAAATTTGAGTACAAAATTTCGGACAGCAAAAATAAAGTTTGAAAGGAATAATTTTAATGAAAAGTTTTTCAGAAAGCTATAAGGAAGCAGGGGTTGACGTTACGGCAGGCTATAAGGCTGTCGAGCTTATGAAAAAGCACGTTGCCAGAACTATGACGGAGGGAGCGATAAGCTCTATAGGCGGCTTCGGCGGACTGTTCAGACCTGACCTGACGGGAATAAGCAAGCCTGTGCTTGTATCAGGAACGGACGGAGTAGGCACAAAGCTGAAAATTGCGTTTTTGATGGACAAGCACGACACTGTGGGGATTGACTGCGTGGCTATGTGCGTAAACGACATAATCTGCTGCGGAGCAAAGCCGCTGTTCTTTTTAGACTATATTGCCGTTGAAAAGAATTATCCTGAAAAGGTGGCGAAAATCGTTTCAGGAGTGGCGGAGGGCTGTGTGCAGTCAAAAGCTGCGCTTATCGGCGGAGAAACGGCTGAGATGCCGGGCTTTTATCCTGAGGACGAATATGATTTAGCAGGCTTTGCGGTTGGAATTGTTGATGAGGATAAAATTTTAAAGCCTGAAACGCAAAAAAGTGGAGATGTGATGATAGGCATAGCTTCAAGCGGAGTACATTCAAACGGTTTTTCGCTTGTGAGAAAGGTGTTTGCGGTAAACGAGCAAAATCTTGCAAGGCACTATTCAGAGCTGGGAGCGCCGCTGGGGACTGTGCTTCTGACGCCGACAAAGATTTATGTCAGGGCGATAATGAGCCTGCTTGAAAGTGTTAATGTCAAGAGCATTTCGCACATTACGGGCGGCGGCTTTTATGAGAACATTCCACGCTCGTTGCCGAACGGTCTTTCGGCTAAGATTGAAAGAAAGGCTGTTAAGGTGCTGCCGATTTTTGACGTTATTGCGCAGACTGGTAAAATTGACGAGAGAGATATGTTTAATACCTTTAATATGGGCGTCGGAATGACGGTTACGGTTGACAAAAACGACGCTGATAAGGCGATTGAAGCGATAAAGGCGGCAGGCGAGGACGCTTATGTTTTAGGTGAGCTTGTCGAGAGCGATGAGGGAGTTATTATCTGCTGACGTGAAAGGACATAGGAAAATGAAAAATATATGTGTGCTTGTTTCGGGCGGCGGAACTAATTTGCAGGCGATTATTGACGCACAGAACAGAGGGGAAATAAAGGGCGGCAAAGTTACCTGCGTGATTTCCTCAAAGGAGGGAGCGTATGCGCTTGAGAGAGCAAAAAAGGCGGATATTCCAAGCGTAGTTTTGCCGAGAAAGGATTATAATGATTCTAAAAGCTACAGCGAAGCGATTTTAGCGGAGCTTGACAGGCGTAAAGCTGATCTTGTGGTTCTGGCGGGATTTATGACGATACTTGACGAGTGCGTGACGAGAGCGTATCCATACAGGATTATAAACGTTCATCCTGCACTTATTCCGTCCTTTTGCGGCGAGGGCTTTTATGGGCTTAAAGTGCATGAGTGCGCACTTGAAAAGGGAGTTAAGATTTCAGGTGCAACTGTGCATTTTGTGAATGAGGAGGCGGACGCAGGAGCGATAATTTTGCAGGGCGCAGTAGAGGTTAAAAATAACGACACGCCTCAGACGCTCCAGCGCAGAATTATGGAAAACGTTGAATGGAAGCTTCTGCCTAAAGCAGTGTCGCTTTTCTGCGAAGATAGAATTACAGTAAAAGACGGCAAAGCTTATGTGGATTTGGAGAAATAATCTATGGACAACACACAGAAATTTTCATCAAAAGCAGGAGAGTATGCAAAATATCGTCCAAAATATTCTCAGGAATATATCGAATATCTGACAGAAGCAGTGATAGCTGCAAGCCGTTTTTGGCGGAGCTTGAGGAGATATTTGATAAATATTCTAAAAATGGAATCATTGAAGAGCCTGCTGTTACGCAGAGCTTTACAGGAAAAGTAAAGGGAGGAATCTTATTTTGAAAACGCTTGATATTTATGAGGAGTTAAAATCCAACTCATACCCTGGAAGAGGTATAATCACAGGCAAATCTAAAGATGCTAAAAGTGCAGTGACGGCGTACTTTATCATGGGCAGGAGCGTAAACTCACGCAACAGAGTATTTACTCAGACCAAGGACGGAATAAAGACCGAAGCGGCGGATCCGTCAAAGCTGAGCGATCCGCACCTGATTATCTATTCGCCAGTGCGTGTGCTGGGAAACAAGACTATTGTCACCAACGGAGATCAAACCGACACAATTTACACGCTGATGGACAAGCAGCAGACCTTTGAGCAGTCGCTGAGAAATCGGCTTTATGAGGACGATGAGCCAAACTTTACTCCCAGAATTTCTTCGATTATGCATATTGAGGACGGCTTGTACAACTATGCTATGAGTATTATAAAATCCGCAGACGGCAATCCAAATTGCTGTGAGAGATTTACATTCACTTACACTGACCCCATTGCAGGAGAGGGGCATTTTATCCACACCTATATGGGCGACGGAAATCCGCTGCCGAGCTTTGAGGGCGAGCCGAAAAGAGTTTTGATTCCTGACAGCATTGACGAATTTACAGACGGCTTGTGGGAAGCTCTTAACGAGGACAACAAGGTATCGTTGTTCGTAAGATATATTGACATTGAAAGCGGAGAAGCGGTTACTAAAATTGTCAATAAATATGATAAGGTATGACAGGAGGAAAAATCAATGGCTAATGAAATGTTATTAAAGTACGGCTGTAATCCTAATCAGAAGCCGTCAAGGGTGTTTATGGGAAACGGCGGAGAGCTGCCTATTACGGTGCTTAACGGCAAGCCTGGATATATCAATCTGCTTGACGCCTTTAACGGATGGCAGCTGGTAATAGAGCTTAAGAAAGTAACGGGACTGCCTGCGGCAACCTCATTTAAGCACGTTTCGCCTGCGGGTGCGGCAGTCGGCAGACCGCTAAGCGATACGCTTAAGAGGATTTACTGGGTTGATGATGAAGCGGAGCTTTCGCCGCTTGCGTGCGCTTATATAAGAGCAAGAGGAGCGGACAGAATGTCCTCGTACGGCGATTTTATCGCACTTTCGGACGTTTGCGATGAGCCGACAGCTAAATTTATAAAGCAGGAGGTTTCAGATGGAATTATCGCTCCTGGCTATACTGAAAGCGCACTGGAAATTTTAAAATCAAAGCGCAGGGGAACATATAATATTATTCAGATTGATGAAAATTACACTCCCGACCCGACAGAGCGCAAGCAGGTTTTCGGAGTTACTTTCGAGCAGGGCAGGCAGGAGCTTCCGATTGATTTTGACATGCTTAAGAATATTGTGACGCAAAACAAGGAAATTCCGCTTGACAAGCAGGAGGATCTGCTTATTTCACTGATCACGCTTAAATACACCCAGTCAAATTCCGTTTGCTATGTCAAGGACGGTCAGGCAATTGGAATCGGAGCAGGTCAGCAGTCGAGAATACACTGCACAAGGCTTGCGGGACAAAAGGCGGACAACTGGTGGCTTCGTCAGTCGCCAAAGGTTATGGGACTTCAGTTTTTGGACGACATTCGCCGCCCCGACAGAGATAACGCTATAGATGTGTATATTTCAGACGAGTATGAGGACGTACTTGCGGACGGAGTTTGGCAGAACACCTTCAAGGTTAAGCCTGAGGTGTTTACCCGTGAGGAAAAGAAAGCTTGGCTTGAAAAGAATACAGGCGTAGCTTTAGGCTCAGACGCATTTTTTCCGTTCGGCGACAATATCGAGAGAGCGAGAAAGTCAGGCGTAGGCTATATCGCACAGCCCGGCGGCTCGATACGCGACGACAATGTTATTGAAACCTGCGACAAGTACGGTATTGCGATGGCGTTTACGGGAATAAGACTTTTCCATCACTGATAAAAAATGAGGAGAATTTTTATGAATCTTAATAAGCTCGCTGTTGTGCTTTTATCGGCTATAATGGCGATATGCATGGTTTCCTGCGGCAGCGGTGAATCCGACAGCGAATTTGAAGCGGAAAGCTCGTCGCAGACAGAATCCGAAGCTCAGCTTGAGGAGGTTGAAGGCAGCTATGCCGATGGAGTTTTTGAAACTCAAAGATATACTCTGACAGTTGATGAAAACAAGTGGGAGTACAGCGAGGACGATGATGTGGACTGCACGTTTTCGTATGTCGGAAACGAGGAGGATATAGCTTACTCGACTGCAAGTCTGAATATTGTTTCTATGACTTCGGAGGATTTTGAAGAGCAGGCGGCTGAGGAGTACGCTGAAACAATCGAGGGCGTTTATGAAACGATGGACGGGTATGAAATTATCGACTCGGGTTCAGGCACGCTAGGAGATTACGAAACCTACTGTATAACGGTAAGCTATACGACAGATGAAATGACAATGACGATAAATCAGGTGATTTTTTCAAAGGATCAGACCGTTATTACTATAAGCTACGGAGCAGTTGACGAGATTATCGATGAGCTTCAGGAGGATTTTGACGAGCTTATGTACGGATTTGAATTTAAATAAAAGGAGCGGTGTAAGATGGATATTTTAGTAGTAGGCGGAGGCGGCAGAGAGCACGCTATAGTTATGAAGCTTGCGCAGTCGCCAAGGGTTGACAAGCTTTACTGTACGCCTGGGAACGGCGGAATTTCAAAGTATGCGGAGTGCTTTGACGTTTCAGCGACAGATATTGACGGAGTAGTGGAGCTTGCGCAGAAAATCAAGTGTGATATGGTAGTTGTAGCCCCTGACGACCCGCTTGTGCTGGGAATGGTTGACGCATTGCAGCAAAAGGGCTTTAAAACCTTTGGACCAAAGGCGAATGCGGCGATTATCGAAGGCTCTAAGGTTTTTTCAAAGGAGCTTATGAAAAAGTACGGTATTCCGACAGCGAACTATGAGGTTTTTACCGACAGCGAATCGGCGATCAAGTACCTAAAGGAGCAAAATACTTATCCTGCCGTTATAAAGGCGGACGGTCTGGCGCTTGGAAAGGGAGTTATACTTGCGCAGGACGAGGACGAGGCTGTTACGGCAGTGCATGAGATGATTGACGAGCTTAAGTTTGGAAAGTCAAGTGCGAGAATTGTAATTGAGGAGTACCTGACGGGCCCTGAGGTGTCGGTTCTTAGCTTTACCGATGGAAAAACCGTTGTGCCTATGCTCTCTTCTATGGATCACAAGCGTGCGCTTGACGGCGACAAAGGACTAAACACAGGCGGAATGGGAACGGTTGCGCCTAATCCGTATTACACGGATGATGTTGCGAAGCAGTGCATGGAAACTATATTCAAGCCGACAATTGAGGCGATGAATAAGGAGGGCAGAACCTTCGAGGGCTGTCTGTATTTCGGACTTATGCTCACGCCGAAGGGTCCGAAGGTGATTGAGTACAACTGCCGCTTCGGAGATCCTGAAACGCAGGTGGTTTTGCCAATGCTGGAAACTGATTTGTGCGATATTTTTGAAGCAATTTACGACCACACGCTTTCGGAGCTTAAAATCAAATGGAAGAGCGGCTCGTGCGCTTGTGTAGTTATGGCTTCGGGAGGCTATCCGTTGTCTTATCCAAAGGGCTTGGAGATTAAGGGACTTGACGAAAAAGGACAGCTTGACGGCGCAGTAATTTACCATGCCGGAACTAAGCTTGACGGAGAAAAAATGCTGACAAACGGCGGACGCGTGCTGGGAGTAACCTGTACGGCTCTGACGCTTGCTGAAGCATTGAGGAGAGCGTATGAAGCGGTGTCAAAGATAAGCTGGGAGAACGCCCATTACCGCACTGATATAGGAAAGCGTGCGCTTGAAGCAAACGTTGATCCGCTTAACCTTGACTACAAGGACGATATGGAGGACTATATCGAATCCAACGGAGTTTATTTAAGACAATAAAATTTGAGCCTTTCCGTAATGTGCGGAGAGGCTCTTTTTTGCAGAAATTTTTTCGTATGATTTAAAAAAACAAGAGAAAATAAAAGTAGAAAATATGTGAAAGGATTTTTGCTATGAATAAAAAAAGCTTGGCGATTTTGTGTGCGGCGATGCTTATGACAGGATGCGCTTCGGCGGACAATACGGACAGTGATTCTAAGGATCAGCAGAACAGGACGACAATGGAGGAGGATATTGTAGAGCCTGTACAGGGAGAAACGCTTTCAAATGAGAAATTCGGCTATGGGCAGGGAGTTTTGGTTGACGAGGAGAATCGTCCGACAGGTGCGCTTGATTTTAATGCGCAGTATTCTCAGCTGGGAGCGACTGCGATTGATGAGGAAAGCGAGAAAATTCTGCTCACCTTTGATCAGGGTTACGAAAATGGACTTACAGGACAGATTCTTGACGTGCTAAAGGAAAAGAATGTTAAGGCAGTGTTCTTTGTGCTGCTTGATTATGCCGAGAAAAATCCTGAACTGGTGCAGAGAATGATTGACGAGGGGCATACGGTGGGAAACCACTCGGTTAGTCACTACTCAATGCCTGATTTGTCCGATGAGGAGTGCGTTGAGGAAATTAAAGGCTTACAGGAATATATGCAGGAAAATTTTGATTATACACCAACGCTGTTTCGTCCGCCGATGGGCGAGTATTCGCAGCGCACGCTTAGCATGACGCAGCAGTGCGGTATGAAAACTATGCTTTGGAGCTTTGCGTATGCCGACTGGGACACGGATAATCAGCCCGATGAGGCACAGTCGCTTGAAAAGCTTGTTTTGGCGGCGCATAAGGGAGCGATTTATCTTCTTCACTCCGTTTCACAGACAAACGCTGATATTCTTGCTGACTTTATCGATCGGACAAGAGCAAACGGCTTTGAATTTTATTAAAATTAGATGTTATTATTCGTTCAAAATAAATTAACACTGCAAGGGAGTAAGCAGACTTGACAATTAGTTTAGATTGTGCTATTATAAATATGTAATATGCAAAAAGGTGTATATCACATATAAAAAGTCATATAGCTTATGTGAAGTTTGCTATAGCTAACTTAGCATACGCTATGTGATTTATAGAAAGGATTGATAGATTTGTCAACGCATTTTGCAGTCGAGTGGGAGGGCTTTAAGCCTGGAAGATGGAGCAACACCTCGGTCAACGTAAGGGATTTCATCAAGAAGAATTACACGCCTTATGACGGCGATGAGAGCTTTCTTTCTCCTCCCAGTGAAACGACAAGGAAGCTGTGGGATGAGGTTTTAGATTTGTTTGAGGAGGAGCGTGCCAAGGGCGGAGTTTTGGATATGGACACGAAGATTATCTCCACTATAACATCTCATCCGGCAGGATATATCGACAAGGATTTAGAGAAAATAGTAGGGCTTCAGACCGACAAGCCGCTCAAGCGTTCGCTTCAGCCGTTCGGAGGAATCAGAATGGCGGTAAATGCCTGCAAGCAAAACGGCTATGAGGTTGACCCAGAGGTTATAGATTTATTTACCAAATATCGCAAGACGCACAATCAGGGTGTTTTTGACGCATATACTCCTGAGATGAAGCTTGCCCGTCATGCGGGTATAATTACAGGCTTGCCCGACGCTTACGGCAGGGGAAGAATTATCGGCGATTACCGCAGAGTTGCGCTTTACGGAATAGATTTGCTCAAAAAGGACAAGCAGGAGCAGATTGACACCTCGCTTGTGAGAATGACGTCTAAGAATATCAGGCTTCGTGAGGAGCTTGCGGAGCAGATGAGAGCGCTTGACGATTTAGCTAAGCTCGGTGAAATTTACGGATTTGATATAAGAAAGCCTGCGGCAAACGCAAGAGAAGCTGTTCAGTGGCTTTATTTTGGATATTTAGCGGCGGTAAAGGAGCAAAACGGTGCGGCCATGTCGCTCGGAAGAACCTCGACGTTTCTTGACATTTACATTCAGCGTGATTTGGATAAAGGTATACTGACGGAGGAGCAGGCGCAGGAGCTTATCGACCACTTTATTATGAAGCTTAGAATGGTAAAGTTCGCACGCACGCCTGAGTACAACGCATTGTTTTCAGGAGATCCCACATGGGTTACCGAATCTATAGGCGGAGTTACCATTGACGGCGAGCATATGGTGACGAAAAATTCATTCAGATATCTGCACACGCTTGAAAATTTAGGACCTGCGCCTGAGCCTAACATGACGGTGCTGTGGTCGCAGAAGCTTCCGCAGGCGTTTAAACGCTATTGTGCAAGGATTTCAATTGAAACCTCGTCAATTCAGTATGAAAACGACGATATGATGAGAGCAACGCACGGCGATGATTACGCAATCGCTTGCTGTGTATCGTCAATGAGAATAGGCAAGGAAATGCAGTTCTTTGGTGCAAGGGCGAACCTTGCCAAGTGTCTGCTGTATGCGATTAACGGAGGAGTGGACGAAAAGAGCAAGGAGCAGGTCGGACCTAAGTACCGTCCGATTACAAGCGAGTATCTCGACTTTGGCGAGGTTATGGAGCGTTATGACGATATGATGGAGTGGCTTGCCTCGCTTTATGTGAATACGCTCAACATTATACACTTTATGCACGACAAATACTGCTATGAGAAAATTCAGATGGCTCTGCACGACAGAGATGTAAAGCGTTACTTTGCAACGGGAATAGCAGGGCTTTCGGTTGTTGCGGATTCGCTTTCGGCAATTAAGTACGCCAAGGTTAAGTGCATTAGAGATGAGGACGGAATTGTCACCGATTACGAGGTTGAGGGTGATTATCCTAAGTATGGAAACAATGACGACAGAGTGGATCAGCTTGCGGTTGACCTTGTGAGAAGCTTTATGAACAAGGTGAGAAAGCACCACACCTACCGTGACGGAGTGCCTACGATGTCGATTCTGACTATCACTTCAAATGTAGTTTACGGTAAAAAGACGGGTTCAACTCCTGATGGCAGAAAAATTGGAGTGCCGCTCGCTCCTGGAGCTAATCCTATGCACGGGAGAGATACGCACGGAGCGGCAGCGTCGCTTTCAAGCGTGGCGAAGCTTCCGTTCAGACATGCACAGGACGGAATTTCAAACACATTTTCCATTATTCCTGACGCACTCGGCAAGGACGACAAGGTGTTTATGGGAGATATAGATATTGAGAGCATAGCTAAATCGGTTGAGGCAAATATTGACGTTTAAGGGGGGATAATTATGGGATATATAGTTTCAAAGGACAACGGCGAGGTTGACGAGCTTGCAAGGGTGATTGACAAGCTTATGGAGGACGGCAGCGGCAGGTTGACGGTGGATTTCAGCGACCTGCAAAACGGCGTTACGTTTACAACGACAAAAACGACAGACTGCTCAGCTTCAAAGCCGAATGCCTGCGAACAGCCGACAGAGCTGCTTGACGAGGACGACGAGTAATTTTTTGAAAAGGAGATTTTTATATGAGTGCGAAAAATGATCAGATTGACAATCTTGTAGGACTGCTTGACGGGTATGTTGAAAAGGGAGGACATCATCTTAATGTCAATGTTTTCAACCGTGAAACGCTGATTGACGCTCAGAAGCACCCTGAAAAGTACCCGCAGCTTACAGTGAGGGTTTCGGGATATGCGGTGAACTTTGTTAAGGTGACAAAGGAACAGCAGGACGATGTAATTTCGCGTACCTTCCACGAATCAATTTAAAATTCTTTCCATTTTTATTCAAAACCGCTTTGCTAAGACGAGGCGGTTTTGCTTTTTTTGTAAAAAAATAATCAAAATATGCACTTTTTGAATTTGTGAAATTTGTACAAAAAATGTTGAGAAAGTTTGGCTATTATGCCTATTGACAAAATGCGGGGGTATAATTATATAAACTGAATGTTTCAGTGGAAGTTAAAATAATGTTAAAATGGAGGAATTTAAAAATGGTAATGGCTTCAAAAATTTTAGCTGGAATGTCGGCGGCGGCATTTGCGGCGACTATGGTTAGCATGGTTGGAGTTTCGGCAGACGATGAGCTTGGCGCTGGATCAGTAAATTTAAATGCTGAATTTACAAGCTGGTGGGCTAATACGAGCATTTCTTCTAGTGAACTTTTAGGCGATGTTGATGCTGAAGATGTAACATCTATTGTATTTACTTTTAGCGTAAATACAACAGATGCTACAGGTAGTGAAGACTATGGAGTTGGATACAATTCTACAAGCGTTACTGGTACAAATGATGATGGTTCTGATAGCTATTGGGTAAATGCATATTGTACTGACTACACAGTTACACTTGAAGATATTGATTTTGGTGACAATTATTATTTAGTAGTTTTCTGTGACCCGCATTATGAATCGGGCAGTGTTGATGTTGACGTTTCTTGGATTATCTATGGCACAACTGTAGAAGAAGTCACTGGCGAAGAAGAGGGCTCTGGCGAAGAAGAGGGCTCTGGCGAAGAAGAGGGCTCTGGTGAAGAAGAGGGCTCTGGCGAAGAAGAGGGCTCTGGTGAAGAAGAGGGCTCTGGTGAAGAAGAGGGCTCTGGCGACGAAGAGGGCTCTGGTGAAGAAGAGGGCTCTGACGACGGCACAGAAGACAGTGACGGTGATACTGACACAGATGACGGCGATGATACCGATGACACTGACAACACAGATGACACTGACGACACAGATGACACTGACAACACAGATGACACCGATGACACAGACGACACAGACGATACTGATGACACGGATGACACAGATTCTGACGAAGATGAGGATTCTTCAGAAGACGATTCATCAATATCAACTACCACAACAACTACAACAGATTCCAACCCGTCAACAGGCGCTGCTGCGCTTGGCACATTAGGGCTTTTGCTTGCAGGTACTGCTATTACAGTTGCTAAGAAGAAATAATTCTAAAATAGCATTCTAGTTAATCCGTTTAGTATAAGCAAAGACGTTCCGACTTAGTTCGGGGCGTTTTTGTTTTAAAATAAGTCTTGACTTTCATTCGATAATGGTGTATAATAAAATCAAAAGGAGTGTGAGCCTGTTATGAGAGCTGCTGAAATTAAAAGGAAAACAAAGGAAACTGACATTGAGGTCTTTGTACGGCTTGACGGAGAGGGCAAGGTTACAGTAGATACCGGCATAGGCTTTTTTGACCATATGCTCACTGCTTTTGGTATGCACAGCGGTATAGATTTGCAGGTGAGCTGTACCGGCGATCTGGAGGTTGATGGTCACCATACCGTTGAGGACGTTGGAGTTTCACTCGGTCAGGCGTTTGCAAAGGCACTTGGCGATAAGAGCGGAATAGCTCGCTACGGCAGTGCGTTTGTGCCGATGGACGAGACGCTTTGCTTTTGTGCGCTGGACATCAGCGGCAGACCGTTTTTGTACTACGATGCAGAGCTTTCGGATTTTAAGTGCGGCGATTTTGACAATTGCCTTGCGGAGGAATTTTTCCGCGCATTTGCTGTAAATTCAGGGATAACGCTGCATATTCGCAAGGAGTACGGCAAAAACGACCACCATGTGATTGAAGCTATGTTCAAGGCTGTCGCTCATGCGCTAAAGGACGCTGTGAAGCTTACTGGAGGAGAGGTTCTTTCTACTAAGGGAGTGTTGTAAATGGTTGCAATTGTAGATTACGGCGCAGGAAATATTTTTTCAGTAAAAAATGCGCTTGATTATATGAATGTGGAAAATATACTGACAGACAATGCGGCTGAGCTTGAAAAAGCCGATGAGATTATTCTTCCAGGAGTCGGAGCGTTTCCGTGGGCGATGAAAAAGCTTGAGGAGAGCGGACTTGTAGAAACGATTAAGGAGCAGGCTAAGCTTAAACCCTTTCTGGGGATATGCCTTGGTATGCAGCTTCTGTTTGAAAAAAGCTATGAGTTTGAAGAGTACGGCGGTCTGGGGCTTATTGGGGGCTATGTTGACAAGATAGACGAGCCTGATTTAGTCATTCCTCATATGGGCTGGAATAAGCTTGTCAAGACTAACAATTGCTCGCTGCTTGACGGTTTGGGCGATGAGGAGTATGTCTACTTTGTTCATTCCTACAAGGCATTCTGCGATGAAAAAAGTCTGTGCGCTTATGTTGATTACGGCAATCCTGTGACAGCTTTGGTTTCGGACGGCGGCTGTTGCTTCGGCAGTCAGTTTCATCCTGAAAAGAGCGGTAAAACAGGTCTTAAAATACTTGAAAACTTTGTCAGACTTGCAAGGTGAGGGGGAATAATATGTTGGCGAAAAGAATAATTCCCTGTCTTGACGTGCGCGACGGCAAGGTGGTTAAGGGAGTTAATTTTGAAGGAATCAGAGAGGTAGGCGATCCTGTGGAGTGTGCCTATGAGTACAATTTGCAGGGCGCAGACGAGATAGTTTTTTATGATATAACAGCTTCGCACGAGGGCAGGGGAGTTATCCTTGACGTTGTAAGAGAAACGGCGAAAAAGGTTTTTGTGCCGCTTACAGTAGGCGGAGGAATTTCTACGGTGGACGACATTCGTAATACGCTAAGAGCCGGTGCGGACAAGGTTTCGGTAAACTCTCAGGCAGTGAAAAATCCGCAGCTTGTCAAGGACGGAGCGGACATTTTCGGTTCACAGTGCATATGTGTTGGAATTGACGCTAAAAAAATCGGAGAAAATAAGTGGACGGTGTATATTAACGGCGCAAGAATTGATATGAAGCTCGACCTTATCGAGTGGGTAAAGCAGGTAGAGCAGCTTGGTGCAGGGGAAATCTGCCTTAATTCAATCGACACTGACGGAGTAAGGGGAGGCTTTGACCTGACGATGCTAAAGGCAGTGGTTGACGCTGTGAAAATTCCCGTAATTGCAAGCGGCGGAGCAGGGAAGCTAGGCGATTTTGCCGAAGCATTTTTGGAAACAGACTGCTCGGCGGCTTTGGCGGCAAGCCTGTTTCACTTCAGAGAGCTGACTGTTGAACAGGTCAAGGATGACTGCCGTGGTAAAGGGATAATAGTGAGGTAAGTTAAATGAATCCTGTGAAGATAGATATAAATGATTTGGATAGATACTTTGAGAAAAGCGAGCTTATTCCTGCGATTGCCTTTGAAAACAACACAAAGACGGTGCTTATGCTGGCGTATATGAATAAGGAGAGCCTTAAAAAAACGCTGGAAACGGGATATACATGGTACTGGAGCCGTTCGAGGAAGGAGCTTTGGAATAAGGGAGCAATTAGCGGACATTTGCAGAGGGTGGTTTCAATTTATTCCGACTGCGATAACGATACGCTGCTTTTGAATGTTGAGCAGACGGGAGCGGCTTGTCATACAGGCTCATACAGCTGTTTTTTTAATGAAATTTACAATGAGGAGAACTAAAAAATGACGGTATACGAGGAAATTTTCGAGGTTTTAAAGCTTCGCAAAAGAGCTTTTGACGAGGGAACGGCGCCTGAAAAGTCCTACACCTGTTATCTTTATGAAAAGGGTGTGGATAAAATCTGCAAAAAGGTGGGCGAGGAAGCGGCTGAAACGATTATTGCCGCTAAAAATGGCGACAATGAAGAGCTTAAAAATGAAATCAACGATTTGCTGTATCATGTGATGGTGCTTGCGGTTAATCAGGGACTCGAGTGGTCGGACGTTGAAAAGGTGCTTGACGAGAGAAATGAGAAAATCGGCAATCTCAAAGAGTTCCATCAGACCGATAAAAATACATAATAAATTTTGCACAAAATAAAATCCTTCTGAATAGAATGTATTAAAGCTTACCCTTATATCGGTAAGAGGTTCATATTTTTATTTAGTACATCAAGTCAGGAGGATATTTTTATGAGTGAAATGAATGTAAATCCGAACAGACCGTTTAAAGAAGCCGTGTGCGTTGACGTTATGCGTGTGTTCGATTCCTGTGCGGCGTAGGAGTGCCTGGAGGATTTGGAGTTTACCTTTGACGAGGAGGCTCAGGAGGAAATAAACGAGGCGACATACATCAAGGCTAAGTGCATAGAGGTTGAAAGCGTCACCTTTGCAGTAGACCCCGTGCCGTTTAACAAGGGCTTTTATACCGTTGACGTGACGTTTAATTTCAGTGCGCAAATTGAAGCGTACACCTCATCGTCTACACTTCCAACGCTCGTTTACGGTACAGCAAGCTTTTCTAAAAAGGTTATACTCTTTGGCAGCGATGGCAGCACACAAAGATTTGTTTCAGGGCAGACGTCAACTACTGTGGCGATTTCGCAAGCAAGCGGATGCGCCTACTGCTGTGACTGTGGTTCTTTGCCGACTGCCGCTGTAAATATTGCGCCGCCTATGTGTCTGGACGCTTCGCTTAATACATCTGACGATGGGAACATTGTGACAATCACGATTGGAATTTTTGCTATTATTCAGCTTGAGCGTCCTGTGCCGATAATGATTCCAGCGTTTGATTATTGTATGCCTGAAAAGGAATGCTCGACCAACACCGACAGCCCCTGCGAGCTGTTTGACAAAATCAGCTTCCCGACTTCGGAATTTTTCCCACAGGGTCTTGAAGCTTCAGGAAATTGCTGCTGCAATGAAACGCAGACGGATACAGAAAGCGATGAAGCGTCAACTACCAGCTGACAAAGTGAAAAATCAGCGTTCGTTCCTAAAAGGGGACGAACGTTTTTGATTTTTTATTTACCTTTGTGTGAATAAATGCGAAAATAGGCTCTGAAATAAAGCATTTTGAGAGCTTTGTTGTTAATTTTTTTTGAAAAGGGAAAACGCTATTGAAAAAAATATAAAAGTGTGGTATAATATAGTTTACTAATGTTGTAAATTGCCGATTTCAGGCATTAAAAAAAGGATTTTGCTAATGAAAAGATGGATTGTTGGTTCGGCTGATGAGAAAAAGGCTGTAGAATTTAAATCAAAATGTGATCTAAGTATGCTTGTGCTTGAGCTTTTGACGGCAAGAGGCATGACGGATTTTCAGCAGGCAGTGGAATTTTTCAGTTCTGAAAGCCTTAGCGATCCATTTGTTTTAGCTGACATGAGCTTGGCGGTTGAGATAATCAATGAATATATTGATTCATACAAGCTTATCTGCGTTTACGGCGACTATGACTGCGACGGAATTACAGCTACGGCTGTTTTGTACAGCTATCTTTTGAGTATGGGCGCAAATGTAACCTACTATATAAACGAGCGTGATGAGGGCTACGGTATGACTCTTGAAGCGGTTGAGAAGCTTCACGATAAGGGAGTTGAGCTTATAATTACCGTTGACAATGGCATATCTTGTGTGGGTGAAGCGGAGAGGATTTACGAGCTTGGAATGAAGCTTGTGATAACCGACCACCATCAGCCGTCCGAAGAGCTTCCGAAAGCGGAAGCGGTTATAAATCCACACAGAAGAGATTGTCCGTCGCTGTATAAAAACCTTGCCGGAGTGGGAGTTGCTCTTAAGCTTTGCGCCGCACTTGACGGCGGAGAGTATGACGCAGTGGTTGAGCAGTATGCCGACCTTTGCGCTATAGGAACAGTCGGAGATTTGGTTGAGCTTAACGGTGAAAATCGAGCTCTTGTCAAGAAGGGTCTTTTGTATCTTAAAAACACTGAAAGTCTGGGACTTAACGAGCTGATGGATCATGCGGCTGTCGACAGGGATAAGCTTAGCTCGTCAACGCTTGCATTTCAGATTTGTCCCAGAATAAATGCGGCAGGGAGGTTCGGCTCGCCTTTGATGGCGCTTGAAGCTGTTCTGACGGAGAATCCTCAGCAGGCGGATGAGCTTGCCGACAAGCTTTGCAGCTTGAACAATGAGCGAAGGGAAACTGAGGCAAAGATTTTTTCTGGCATAAAACAGTATATAAACAAAAATCCGCAGGTTTTGGATAAACGTGTGATTGTGCTTGCAGGAAACGGTTGGCATCACGGAGTTATCGGAATAGTATCCGCAAGGGTGCTTGAAGCGTATGGAAAGCCGAACATTATAATTTCAATAGATGAAAACGGCATTGGGCGTGGAAGCGCAAGAAGCTTAAAGGGATTCAGCATACACAGCGCTCTTACATACGCATCAGAATATCTCGAAAAATTCGGCGGTCACGAATGTGCAGGCGGCTTGACGATAAAGAAAGAAAACATAAGCGCTTTTGTAAAGAAAGTGCTTGAATATGCGGATGAAATGAAAATCATGCCTATGCCGCTTACAGAGTGCGATATGGTTATGCCGCCTAACGAGCTTACGGTTGAGAGTATAAAATCGCTCAATGTGCTTGAGCCCTTTGGAACGGCAAATCCCAAGCCAATGTTTTGTATGCCAAACTGTAGAGTGAATGCGATTTATCCGCTTTCGGGCGGCAAGCATACAAAGATTAATGTGACATATGGAGCGAAAAATGTAAACGTGCTTGTCTTTTCAAAAAGTCCTGAAAGTATGTTTTTTAACATTGGTGACTTTATAGATATAGCGGCGAATATTGATATAAACGAGTATAACGGAAAGGAATCTGTATCTGTAAAGGCGGCGGATATGCGTCCTGCTAATATGCAGACCGAAAAGTATTTTGCCGCAAAGGACTGTTGGGAAAAGCTTAATGAGGGCAAGCAGCTGCCGATAAGCTTTGTAAAAAGGATTGTTCCGTCAAGAAATGAGCTTGTTTATGTATACAAGCTTTTGAGCGGACAAAGGCAGGCGGATATAGATTTTCTGTATATGAAAATAAACAATCCTGCGATAAATTACTGCAAGCTGAGAATTATAATAAGAGTTTTCTGCGAGGCGGGACTTTCGGAGCTTAATGCTGCGGAGCAGAGCGTGAGCATACTTGATGTGCGCTCAAAGGTTGATTTAAATTCGACATATACAATGAAGCAGCTTTATGCAATGCTTGGATAAAAGCTTATTGGATGGATTTATAGTTTTAAAGAGGGGGCTTGAACGGTATGGATGATATTATCAAAGAGAACAAAACAGAGATTGTGGAAGAAGAAAAGCGTGAAAGCGCAAAGAGAAATGAAGCTCTTAGGGAAAATGACTATATTGTCGAGCCGGAGGAGATTGTCACAATCGACGCTTTGATTCAAAAGATTCTTGACGGCGATAAGCAGTATGATCTGACAAAGATTGTTTCTGCGTATGAGCTTGCGGAGATGTATCACCATGACCAGAAGCGTGAATCGGGCGAGCCGTATATCAGCCACCCTCTTTCTGTTGCGTATATTTTGCTTGAGCTGGGAATGGACACCGACACAATCTGTGCGGCTTTGCTTCACGATGTGGTTGAAGATACAGACTGTACACTAGCGGAGCTTGAGAAAAAGTTCGGCAGCGATGTAGCTATGCTTGTGAATGGAGTTACAAAGCTGGGCAAGGTGGAGATTTTTACCAAAGAGGAGCAAAAAGCGGAGAATATCCGCAAGATTTTGCTTGCAATGAGCGAGGACATACGCGTTATAATTATCAAGCTTTCAGACCGGCTTCACAATATGCGAACGCTCAAGTACTGCCGTGAGGAGAAGCGCAGAACTATCGCTCACGAAACGATGAACATCTATGCGCCTATTGCTCACCGCTTGGGAATAAGCTCAATTAAGGACGAGATAGAGGATTTGGCTTTTTACTATCTTGATCCCTTTGCCTATATGGAAATCGAAGAGCAGATGAAGATCAGAAAGGACGACAGGGAGGAGCTTGTAGAGAAAATCAAGGAGAAAATCCGTAACAGGCTTCAAAAGGAAAACTACGACCCGCTTCCGCAGATTGAGGGACGTGTTAAGTCTAACTATGGTATTTACAAAAAGGTTTACCGTGACGGAAAGGACATAGATCAGATTTATGACCGCTATGCGGTTAGAATAATAGTTAATACGATAGCCGAATGTTATAACATTCTGGGTATTATTCACGATATGTTCAGACCTATTCCTAATCGTTTTAAGGACTATATTTCAACACCTAAAACTAATATGTATCAGTCGCTCCACACTACAGTTATAGGACGAGAGGGAGTGCCGTTTGAGGTGCAGATACGCACATGGGAAATGCATCAGATGGCGGAGTACGGTATCGCCGCTCACTGGAAATACAAGGAAGGGATCAAGGGCGGCAGCACCAAGGACGATAACAGAATCGCATGGGTAAGGCAGATTATAGAATCTCAGCAGGAATCTAACGATGTTGAGGAAATTGTCCGCGCTATAAAGAACGATTTGGCGCCTGAGGATGTTTTTACGTTTACGCCTAAGGGAGATATGATTACCCTGCCAAAGGGCTCGACGGTGATTGACTTTGCGTATGCTATTCACACGCAGGTAGGTCACAGAATGTGCGGAGCTAAAGCAGATAAAAAGATGGTTTCCTACGACTATCAAATTAGCACGGGTGAAATTATAGAAATTCTCACTACAAATATTGAGGGACACGGACCATCGCGCTCGTGGCTGAGCATTGCTAAAACCAATGAGGCGAAGTCAAAGATTCGTTCGTGGTTTAAAAAAGAGCGCAGAGAGGAAAACATTTTCGAGGGAAAAAATGCGCTGGAGAGAGAGTTCAGACGCAACAATATGCGTGTTCCAGAGGAGGATCTGGAGGATTTTCTTGCGCTTGACATGAAAAAGCACAGCTGTGAAACGCTTGACGATTTCTTTGCGGCGATAGGCTACGGCGGAGTTCAGATGTCTAAGATTATGCAGCGGCTTAAGAGCGAGTATACAAAGCGTTATGCTGAAAAGCCGCAGCCTGAAATTACGCAGGAGGATATTAAGCCTAAGAGCCTAAAGAATAAATCGGGAGTTATTGTTGATGGGATAGACGACTGTGCGGTTAAGTTTGCGCAGTGCTGCAATCCGCTTCCAGGCGATGATATAATAGGCTTTATAACGAGAGGTCATGGTATCAGCGTGCATAAGTGCGACTGTGTGAATTATCTTTCGCAAAAGGATATTCCAGAGCAAAAGGACAGATGGATACAGGTTCGCTGGGAGGAAAACAAGACCGATTCAGCGTTCTTTAAGACAACGCTTGACATTATAGCTGTTGATAGAATAGGGCTTCTGGCGGACGTTTCCTCTGCGCTTGCGATGATTAACATCTATATTTACGAATCCTCGTCAAGAGAGCTTAAAAACGGCAACGCTATTTTGTCGGTGACTTTGAGCATTGCAGGCATGGAACAGCTTGACAATGTGATGTCGAGGATTAAGAAGATAAAGAATGTAATAAGCGTTGAGAGAAGCGGCAGATAGGAGGCGCAGAGAATGGAGATTATCAAGCTCAAACCGCTTAGTGTCTGCGACACTAACAGCTATATTGTTTCAAGTCAAAAGCAAAATGCCGCTTTGATTGATGCGCCTGCGGATGCAGATTATATTTTGAGAGTGCTTGAAAAGCGGGGACTTACGCTTAAGAAAATCCTGCTCACTCACGGACATTTTGACCATGTGGGAGCGGTTGCGGATCTGGCTGAAGCGACAGGCTGTAGGGTTTATATTCACAGATTGGATATAGATAAGCTTTCAACAGATACAGACGGACTGCTGATAAACTTTTTCAGAGTAAAGGGACTAAGAAGACTGTATGACGGCGCAGTTGCCGTTGACGATGGGGATATATTGACGCTTGACGAGCTGGAATTTGACGTGGTTCACACACCGGGGCATACTTCGGGTTCAGTTTGCTATATTTTAGATGACGTTATGTTTTCGGGAGATACGATTTTTGCAAGATCGGTAGGCAGAACCGATATGCCTGACGGCGATTACAGAAAATTGATGAACTCTATGGAGATTATAAAGGATTTAGGCGGAAATCTGCGTATTCTGCCTGGACATATGGAGGAAACCACGCTTGACAAGGAACGCAGATTTAACCCTTATTTGCTGTAAAAGGAGCATAAGCATGAGGCTTATTTTCAGTGGGAATGATTATAAATATGAAATTGAAGCGGTAATGAAGCTTTTTTTACCTGCACAGCGGTTTGAATTTTCCTTTAACGAAGACAAACCGCTTTTTGCAGGAGATTTTGCTCTTGTCAGAAAAGCTAGGCTTGAAAAATACACGCTGCTTTGCGTATGGGTAAGCTATGGCGAAAAGCACGCAAGAAAATCAGAGAGGATTTCACCTGACGCTTTAGATAAGGAATGTATTGTAAAGCTTTCACAGCTGCTTTATCTTGCGATGAGTGAGATAACAGGAATAACCTCGCAATGGGGAACGCTTACGGGAGTGCGGCCTGTCAAGCAGGTTCACAGGTTCATTGACGAGGGCTTTTCATGTGAAGAGATTTATGATGAGCTTGAAAAAAAATACCTTGTGAGCCGAAAAAAGTGCGAGAAAGCGTATCAAACGGCGCAAGTTCAGCGTTCGTTGCTTGGTGAAGTAAGCTTAAATAACAAATTTGGACTTTACATATCAATTCCCTTTTGCCCGACAAGATGCTCATATTGCTCTTTTATTTCGCAGTCCGCATCAGGTGCGGCGGTAAAAAAGCTGATACCTGAATATGTGGAGAATCTCTGTGCGGAGATTAGGTACACAGGGAAAATTGCCGAGCGGCTCAGTCTTAAGCCAAACTGCGTTTATTTTGGCGGCGGAACTCCTACAACGCTTGAAGCGCCGTTTCTTGAAAGGATTATGAAAGCGATAGCTGAAGCGTTTGATTTGTCCTATGTATGCGAATACACGGTAGAAGCGGGCAGACCTGATACGATTACAAAGGAAAAGCTTGAAACGCTTATAAAAAACGGCTGCACACGAATTTCAATAAATCCGCAGACGCTTAATGATTCAGTGCTTGAGCAGATAGGCAGAAAGCACACGGCGGCGCAGTTTTTTGCAGCCTTTGAGCTTGCTAAGGGCATGGGCTTTAGGGTTATAAATACAGATTTAATCGCCTCCTTGCCGACAGATAGCCTTGAAAGCTTTACTAAGACTATTGAGAAAATCCTTGAGCTTGCTCCTGAAAATATTACGCTGCATACTCTTTCAATCAAGCGTTCGTCGAGAATAAACGAGCAGTCAAAGTCTGACGCTATAGTGCGAAGCAATGCGAGCGAAATGGTTGACTATGCGTCAAAGCGTTTGAGCGAAAGCGGCTACAGACCTTACTATTTATACAAGCAAAAAAATATGGCTGAAAATTTAGAAAATACAGGTTGGGCAAAGCCAGGCTTTGATAGCATTTATAACATACTTATCATGGAGGAGCTTGAAACGATAATTGCGCTGGGGGCGGCAGGCTCAACCAAGCTTGTGGGCGATGGACGAATAGAGCGTATTTTTAACTACAAGTATCCGATGGACTACAACAACAATTTTGGCGCAATGCTAAAAAAGAAAGACAAAATCGAGGAGTTTTATGCTAAAGAAAAATGAACTAGTCACCCTTGAAATTACCGATGTGACAAACGAGGGAAACGGAGTGGGACGCACGGAGGGAATTACAGTTTTTGTTCCGTTTACCGCCGTAGGAGATGTAATTATCTGCCGAATTGTCAAGGCGAAAAAAAGCTACTGCTATGGAATAACAGAAAAGCTTTTGATTTCTTCAAAAAGCCGCTGTGAGAGTGGATGCGAGGCTTACGGCAAATGCGGAGGATGTTCGCTGAGACACATTGAATATTCAGCTGAGCTTGAAATTAAAGAGAAGATCGTAAGGAACGCTTTTGAGAGGATAGGCGGCTTAAGTCCAGACTTTGAGCCGATTATCGGTGCGTCAAGAGTAAAAAAATACCGCAACAAGTCGCAGTTTCCGGTTGGAACAGACTCGAGCGGCAGGGTGATTGCAGGATATTATGCCAAGCGTTCTCACAGGGTGATACCAATTGAAAGCTGTCCGCAGCTTCCCGACATTTTTCTTTTGATTTGCGCTGACATAACAGCTTTTGCAAATGAAAATGGGATAAAAGCCTATGATGAGCAGACGGGCAAAGGGCTTTTGCGGCATATTTTTATCAGGAGGGGAGAGTATAGCGGCGAGATAATGGCGGCGGTGGTAGTAACCTCTTTAAATTGCAAAGAAAAATTTAAACCGCTTGCAGGTGAGCTTTCAAAAAAATACAGTGAGCTTAAGTCGTTTATTCTCAATGAGAACGACAGCGGCAGAAATGTAATATTAGGGCAAAAGAGCGAAGCGCTGTACGGAAGTGAAAACATCAAGGATAAAATGTGCGGCAGGGAGCTTTCGATTTCACTAAATTCATTTTATCAGATTAATACACTGCAAGCTGGAAAGCTGTATGCTAAGGCGCAGGAGTATGCCGCTCTTACGGGGAGCGAGGCACTGCTTGATCTTTACTGCGGAGCGGGAACGATAGGCTTATCAATGGCGGACAAGGTTAAGAAGCTTATAGGCGTAGAGATAGTTAGCGACGCTGTGAAAAATGCTAAAGAAAATGCCGAATTAAACCTAATAAGCAATGCGGAATTTATATGCTCAGATGCAGGTGAGGCGGCAAAGCTTTTATACAGTCGGAGTGAAAAGCCTGATGTTATCATTGCCGATCCTGCAAGAAAGGGCTGTACACCTGATACGCTAAAATACATGGCGCAGATGAACCCTGAACGCATAGTGATGATTTCCTGCAACCCCGCAACCGCCGCAAGAGACTGCGCCGCTTTAGAAAAGCTAGGCTACATCACGCAAAGAGTTCAGGCGGTGGATATGTTTCCGAGAACTTGCCACGTTGAGTGCGTAGCGCTATGTCAAGGACAAAAGGAAAAGGTGCAGAAAAATTAGAGTGGTTAGGATTCACATCACTCTTTACTAACGAATTTATTACAGCCTGTTTATTGTACAGGAATTTCTTTGCAAAGCAAAAGCACACGTTCGTTGTGCTTTTTTTGTGCTTTCTATCCAATTAAAAAAATAAAATGTGAGCTTTCATCTGTGCGCAAGCTATAGTAGGGAAGTTTACCTTGGCAAATTATTCCTTACTAAACTCCTCAAGCTTAAGCCCCTCGTTTCTTTCCAATGCCCAGCGGATATTCCACTCGCTTGTAAAGAGCAGCAGCGGATTGTCCTTTAAATCGCTGACAAGCTTTGTGTCGGAGCTTAGCTTCAAATCCTTGCAGTCGCACGGCGAGATTTCAATCCACCTGATAAAGGAATAGCTTAAGCCATCAGCGTTCATCTCAACGCCGTACTCGTTTTTCATTCGGTACTCGAAGACGTCAAATTGAAGCGCGCCTACAACGCCTACAATTATCTCCTCCATGCCTGTAAAAGGCTCTCGGAAAATCTGTATCGCACCCTCCTGAGCTATCTGCGTGATTCCCTTGACAAACTGCTTGCGCTTCATCGTGTCCTTGCTGCGGTAACGCTTGAAATGCTCAGGCGCAAAGGTTGGAATCCCCTCAAACTTAAATTTTTTCTTTGGTGAACAAATTGTATCTCCAATCGAAAAAATACCCGGGTCAAACACTCCGATTATGTCGCCCGCATAAGCTTCGTCGATAATTTCACGCTCCTGCGCCATTATCTGCTGCGGCTGGGAAAGACGCATTTTCTTGCCGCTCTGAACGTGAAGCACGTCCATCTCCCTGTCAAACCTTCCCGAGCAAACCCTTAGAAATGTAATTCTATCCCTGTGCGCCTTGTTCATATTCTCCTGAATTTTAAAGACAAACGCGCTGAAATCAGGTGAGAACGGGTCTATTTCTCCTTCGCTTGAGCTTCTCGGCATCGGCGGCGGAGTCATTGCTAAAAATTGCTCTAAAAAGGGTTCAACACCGAAATTTGTAAGCGCAGAGCCGAAGAAGACAGGCGAGAGCCTGCCCTCGTGAACGGCGTCTAAGTCAAGCTCCTCGCTTGCGCCGTCAAGCAGCTCAATGTCGTCTTTTAGCGTCAGATAGTTCTCCTCGCCGAGAATTTCAGAAAGGCTAGGGTCGTTCAAGTCCGCTTTACTCGCTGAAACCTTGTGTGCGCCGCCAGTCGGGTCGAAGTAAATCACCCTTCTGCTCAGTCGGTCGTAAACTCCCTTGAAATCCTTTCCAGAGCCGATAGCCCAGTTTACAGGGCAGGTCGGAATCCCAAGTTCCTCCTCAATTTCCTGCGTCAAATCGAAGGAATTTCTAGCTTCTCTGTCAAGCTTATTTATAAATGTGAAAATCGGGATATGCCGCATAGCGCAAACCTTAAAAAGTTTTCTAGTTTGATTTTCCACGCCCTTTGAAGCGTCAATCACCATCACCGCCGAATCAGCCGCCATAAGCGTGCGGTAGGTGTCCTCCGAAAAGTCCTGATGTCCAGGCGTGTCGAGAATGTTTATGCACGAGCCCTTGTACTGAAACTGCATAACCGACGAGGTGACGCTGATACCCCTCTGCTTTTCAATCTCCATCCAGTCGCTGACGGCATGGCGAGCGTTCTTCTTTCCCTTAACAGCGCCTGCCTGCGCTATCGCTCCGCCGTAAAGCAATAGCTTCTCTGTCAGTGTGGTTTTTCCAGCGTCAGGGTGCGAAATAATCGCAAAGGTTCTCCTCCGTGAAATTTCCTTTTCCAATTCAGTCAAAATATTCTCCTCCAAGCTTAAATTACAATTTTTAACGAAACAAGCAGACTAAGCCTTTTCGCTGTTAATTCTTCAAAATTTCCTGTACAATTTCAATAGGCGAAAGCGAGCCGTCAACGCAAAAATCGCTGTTCCTACGGTAAATCACGCTTCGCTGATTGTACCTCTCAAGCAGCTGCTCTCTTGTGGAATTGTAAGCAATCGGACGCCTTTTGTCGCCCTTAATTCTCGCATAGCAAAGCTCAAACGGCGTGTCAATATACACTACGCTTCCCAAGCTCCGAGCAAGCGCCGAATTTTCGTCCCTAAGAAGCGTGCCGCCGCCTGTTGCGACAACTCCGACCGAGCAGGGAAGCGAAGCAAGCGCATGGCTTTCAAGCTTGCGAAAATAATCCTCGCCCTTAAGCTCGAAAATTTCAGAAATGCTCATTCCCTCCTGCCTGACTATGTACTCGTCGAGGTCGACAAAATCCCTTCCGAGCTTCATAGCCAGCTCCTTGCCGACAGTGGATTTGCCGCTCCCCATAAATCCGCAGAGAAAGACGGTCTTACCTTTGTTTAACATTATATCACTCCTCATTTTTTAAAGAATCAATAAGACTAAATTTAGATTTTCTGCAAATGCGACTACTGACGATAATTTACATAAAATCCATGACGATGTCGGGGTATGTTAGACGTACGCAAACCAAGGCTCGCTCATACCTTAAATCATTTTTAAGGGTCACTTGGGGCATACCGACCCTACCGACCCTACCGACCCTGCCGACCCTATCGACCCTTAAAGTTAGTTATATTGTCAAGCTCCATGCTTGCCACACCTCTGTGAGTATTGCACAAAAATATCTGTTGAAACCTGTGCGAACATATGATTTTTCTTTTACTTTAGACATATTTCATTAAATGTTGTACGTTTGTGTGCAACAAAAGCCCGAAAAAAGCCTATTTATAGAGGGGTATTTTTCTTGAGAGGCGAATTCAAGCCTCGTTAAGCTCCTCTGAATCACACAAATTTAAGAATTATTTCTAATGAAAGGATGTAATTTTATGAAAGAAATGAAAACACTGTTGCAGGAATGTATCGAGGACGACCCTGAGAAGATGAAGGATTTCAGGCAGACGCACCTCGGTGATTTGGTGGAAAATAACATTCCTAATCTCCGAAATATGACAGCTAAGGAGCTTCTTGGAGAAAATTATGAGCTCAGACCGCCAATTATCAGCGGCTTGCTCTGTCAAGGAACGTACATACTGGCAGGCTCGCCAAAGGTTGGTAAGAGCTTTCTCGCTGCGCAGATTGCAATTAACGTGAGCAACGGCACTCCTCTGTGGGGTCATGACGTCCGCAAGTGCGGCGTTGCCTACTTCGCTCTTGAGGACAGCTTTGCCAGATTACAGCAAAGGCTTTGCATTATGGGTAAAGATGAAGTCTTTGACAATGAAAATCTTTCCCTCATCTGCGACAGCAAAACTCTTGGCGACGGTTTTATTGAACAAATTAGGTTATATTTGGATTTGTACCCGTCAACTGAGCTTGTCATCATCGACACCTTGCAGAAAATCAGAGGCTTTGATGGCGATTCGTACAGCTATTCCAAAGATTACGAAATTATTAAAGCCATCAAAAACATAGCAGATTTAATGGAAATCACAATTATCCTCGTCCACCACACTCGCAAAATGAAGTCGGACGACTGCTTCGACATGATCAGCGGCACGAACGGCTTGCTCGGCTGTGCTGACGGAGCGTTCATTTTAGCCAAGGAGGAGCGCACCTCCGACATGGCGATTTTCACCGTTTCGGGGCGAGATATTGCCGATTCTAGGCTGATTTTGAAGCGCAATTCCAAGACGCTCGCATGGGATTTTGAGCGCGAGGAGGAGGCTCACAAGCCTGCACATGATGAAATCATTGACAAAATTGTCGCCTTTATGCAGAACAGGAAGCTTGTACAGTATACTCCGACAACGCTCTGTGAGGAGGCGAAGCTTGAGTGTTCGCCACTGGTTGTTAAAAAGAAGCTTAATATTTACAAAAATATTCTGCTGCACGAGCATTCTATCAAATTCAGTTCTAAAAAGTCAAATGGAGACCGTTTGATAGTCCTTGAACGTGTTTTGGATAACTAATCAAAGGGTCGGTAGGGTCGTTAGGGTCGATATGCCCTTAATGACCCTTAAAAAAGATTTAAGGTAAGAGTGAGCAGCCTTGATATAGCTTGATATGAGCTTTTGCTCTTGTTTGTTTGGCAATCAAGCTAAAGCCCAGTCTCAAACTAGCTTCTGAACACTCTCAATAATCCTGTCAATCTCTTCGTCGGTGTAGCTGTCGCCGTCCCAGATTTCGTGCGCCTTTACTGCCTGCCAAACCAGCATTGCCATGCCGCCTGCACACCTTTTGCCGTACTCCTTTGCCTTTTTGAGCAGCTGCGTCTGACCGGGATTGTAAACCACGTCAAAAACTGCGTCGCTAGCCCTGATTACCTCGTCGCTCACAGGACAGGCGTCAACTTTAGGATACATTCCCACAGGAGAGGCGTTCATCAGCAGGTCGTAGTGAGCTCTGGCGTCAATCTCGGTGTTCAGCACGATTTTAACGCTTGCGTTAGGCTTCATCACCTTGATTTCCTTGAGCGTCTGCTCTGCAAGCGGCAGGTCGGATTCCAAAACCGCAATTGTCAGCCTTGCACCTGCCAGAGCCGCTTCAATCGCCATCATTCGCCCTACACCTCCGCAGCCGATAAGCAGCGCCTCGCCGCTCAAATTGACCTCCATCGCCCTAATTGCTTCGAGAAAGCCCACGCAGTCGGTGTTGTAGCCGATACGCTTGCCGTCCTTGCAGTTAACGCAGTTCACAGAGTTGTAACGCTTCGCCGTTTCGTCAAGCTCATCTAAAAAGTCAATGATTTTAACTTTGTACGGTATCGTCACGTTTATCCCTTTAAGCTCGTTAAGCTTGACGTCCATCTCACCAAGCTCACTCGGCTCTAACTCAATCACCTCATAGGAAAATTCTCTTCCCTTAAGCTCAAAAAGAGCCTTGTGAATTGGAGGACTCATCGTGTGTCCAAGCGTTTGTCCTAAAATAGCATATTTTCTTTGCATAATTTTCTCTCCTTATGGGATATTTAAATATTCAAATTAAAATTTAGTCAACTACCATACAAGCTAAAGTTATGGAGTTTTGCAAAGCAAAGTGAAAGTCAAAACAAAGATTTGAGCAAGCCCAGTTATTGTTTAGCCTCAAACCAGCTTTCGCCGCAGTGAACGTCCGCCGTCAGCGGCACTGAAAATTCCTTCACTCCGTACAAGGCTGACGCACCCTCCATTACCGATTCCATCTCACGCTTTAAAAGCTGAGCCGCCTGCTGTGCGAAGCGCTTCGGTACTTCGAGAATAAGCTCGTCATGCACCTGCAAAATCAGCTTAGCCTGCGGCAGCTCCTCCTTCAGCGCATTGTAAACCTTTACCATCGCAAGCTTGATAATGTCCGCCGCCGCTCCCTGAATCGGCGCATTCATCGCCGCTCGCTTGCCGAAAGCCTGCACCTGCTTGCTTGAAGATTTAAACTCGGGAATGTATCTTCGCCGTGAAAAAATTGTCGTCACATAGCCGTTTTTAATTCCAAAGTCTACTGTTTCATTCATAAACTTTGTGACGTTGGGAAAGTTGTCCAGATAGCTCTGAATGTACCTTTTCGCCTCCGCATAGCTTACGCCTATGTCTTCCGACAGCGAGTAGGCTCCAATGCCGTAAATAATGCCGAAGTTCACCGCCTTAGCCGCACGGCGCATTTCCTCCGAAACAAACTCCTCGGGTAGGTCGAAAACCTGCGCCGCAGTCGAGGTGTGAATGTCCTTGCCGCTAAGGAAAGCCTGACGCATATTTTCATCGCCGCAAACGCTTGCAAGCACTCTAAGCTCAATCTGCGAATAGTCTGCGTCAATCAGCAGACAGCCCTCCTGCGCCGTGAAAAAGCGGCGCATTTCTCGCCCTATCGGCTTTCTCACAGGAATATTCTGCATATTAGGCTCGGTTGAGCTTATCCTCCCCGTTCTCGTTTCCGTCTGCTTAAACACGCTGTGAACTCTCCCGTCAGCGTGAATCTGCTTTAAAAGCCCGTCCACATAAGTGGAATTAAGCTTTGAAAGAGTGCGGTATTCCAGCACCTTCGGCACAATCGGGTGCTTGTCCGCAATCGCCTCAAGCACCTGCGCATTTGTCGAGTAGCCGCTCTTGGTTTTCCTTTTGTTAGGCAGGTTTAAATCCTCAAACAGCACCTTTCCGAGCTGCTTCGGACTGGAGATGTTAAATTCACACCCTGCAAGAGCGTAAATCTCCTCCGTCAAGCCGTCAAGCTGCGTCTTAAGCTTCTCTCCGAACGCTCTTATTCCGTCAGCGTCCGCTTTCACTCCGTAAAATTCCATCGAAGCTAGAACCTCGCTGAGTGGCAGCTCAATTTCATTAAAAAGCTTAATCATTTCATTAGCTTCAAGCTCCTGCTTAAGCCTGTCGGACAACGCCGCAAGGGTTGATACGTCGGCATACTCCTTCATGTCGCTGCGGTAGCTCACCTTGTAGTCAAGACAAAGCCCCTCGACCGTGTACTCGCTCGAAAGCGAATTGAGCAGATACCCCGCTAAATCGCAGGAAAAGGTCAGCCCCTTAAGCTGAACCCCTCTTTCAAAGCACCACCTGTAAGCGTCCTTTGAGCAAAAGCACCGTTTCTCATAATTGCTTTCAAAATAAGCCCTGATAACTTCCTCGTCAGTCGTGAAGTAAACCTTTCCTTTGCACTCAACCGAAAGTGCACCGCCCTCAAGCGTAAAAACCGACTTATCTGTAATTAAGTCTGCGCTCTCAAGCTTAGCAACCTCAAGCGGAGCTAAATTCCTCGCCTCGACAGGCTCGTCCTTGTGAGCGTTCTCTCCGACAAGCTCCAGCCGTTTCATAAGCCTGCTCATCTCAAGGCGACTAAGCAGCTCTCTTAGCTTGTCAGCCTTTACCTCACCAATCAGATAGCCTTCCTTGTCCCTATCAATCGGAGCTTCAAGTACAATTGTCGCTAGATATTTGCTGTTAAACGCATCCTCTCTGCCGCTTTCAAGCTTATCTCTGACCGACCTCGTGAGCGTCATACTGTCCAGATTTTCGTACAGATTCTCAACGCTCCCCTGCTCTGCGATAAGAGCCGAAGCCGTCTTTTTTCCTATTCCCCTAACGCCTGAAATGTTGTCCGAAGCGTCTCCCATAAGCCCCTTTAAATCGATAAGCTGCTTAGGCTCAAGCCCATATTCCTCCTCAAAGCTCTGCACGCTGTATTCCAGCGTTTCACGGTTTGTCGCAAGCCGCACTGTACAGCTGTCGCTCAAAAGCTGCAAGCTGTCACGGTCGCCCGTCAGAATAACGCACTCGTCCTCGCCCGAAAAAATGTTTGAGAGAGTTCCGAGAATGTCGTCCGCCTCATAGCCTGCACATTCGACCGTCCTAACTCCCATATCGCCCAGAATCTCCTTGATAAGCGGCATTTGCTGAGCAAGCTCGTCCGGCATACCCTTTCTGTTCGCCTTGTAGCTCGAATCCGCCTTGTGCCTAAAGGTAGGCTCTCGCCTGTCAAAAGCCACAGCCACGCAGTCAGGCTTGACCACGCCGATTTCACGCAGATATATATTCATAAATCCCGTAATAGCGTTGGTATACTCTCCCTTTGAGGTAGCCAGAGCCTTTATCCCGTAAAACGCTCGGTTCATTATGCTGTTGCCGTCTATAGCAAGTATTTTCATAGCCTACTCTCCTCCGTTTAAATTATCCAAGCGAAAGCGAAGCGACTGCGTTTAAGCTCTCGTCCGCTCTCTTGCCGTCAAGAAAATCATAGTATCCCTGACAGGCAATCATAGCTCCGTTATCGCCGCAATATTCCAGCTGCGGCATATAAAGCTTAATTCCACTTTCCTTGCAAGCCCTTTCAAAGCTCTCCCTGATTGCCGTATTAGCCGAAACTCCGCCTGCGATGACAAGCTTTCCGCTGCTTGCTTCTCTAGCCGCCGCCAAGGTATGCTCAACCAGAATTTCAGCGACAGTGCTTTGAAATGAAGCCGCCATGTCCTCACGGTTGATATGCTCACCCTTTTGCTCTGCGTTATGCACAGTGTTTATCACCGCCGTCTTAAGCCCTGAAAATGAAAAATCAAGCTCACTCCCTGCAACCCTTGGTTTAGGAAGCGCATAAGCCTTCGGGTTGCCGCTCCTAGCCGCAAGCTCTATATATTTTCCTCCAGGATATTCATATCCTAACACCCGTGCCGCCTTGTCAAAGCATTCTCCTGCCGCATCATCTCTCGTCCTGCCTAAAAGCTGAAAATGCGTGTAATCGCTCACTGAAATTATATGCGTATGTCCGCCTGAAATCACAAGACACAGAAACGGCGGTTCAAGTTCCCTGTGAGTGATGTAATTCGCCGCAATATGCCCTGCAATGTGATGAACAGGCACAATCGGCTTTTTCGCCGCCATCGCAAGCCCCTTAGCAAAGCTCACGCCGACAAGCAGCGCACCTATAAGCCCCGGCGCATAGGTCACAGCCACAGCGTCAATCTCCCAAAGCTCACAGTCGGCTCTTTTCAGCGATTCATTGACAACCTGCGAGATATTTTCTACATGCCGCCTCGAAGCTATTTCAGGCACAACTCCTCCGTAAAGCCTATGCTCGTCAACCTGACTTGCAACTACGTTTGAAAGAATCTCTCGCCCGTCAAGCGACACCGCAGCCGCAGTTTCATCGCATGAGCTTTCAATTCCAAGAATTTTCATAGCCTTGCTTCCTCTCAATTTAAAGTACAAAAATTTGTACGCTTAATAATCTCCGATATATACGCTCTTAAGCTCGTCCGAGCGTGAGCCGTCCTCGTTGCAGGTAAAAAGCGTTCGCTCAACCTTTAAAAACGGCGAGCCGCCCTTTCTGCCCTCCAAAAGAACAAGCCACGGTTCGCTGTCCGAATTTTTGGACACTAACCTCATTCGCTTAGGCTCGATTCCGCACGCTCTCATCTGACACATCATGTCGCACAGCCTCTGCGGACGGTTGCAAACGCACAGCCTGCCGCCGTATTTCAAAGCTCCTGCCGCCGCTTCGCAGACGTCCTCAAACCTGCAAAGCACCTCGTGACGAGCGTTCACAGCCGCTTCGCTTTTGTTCTTAAGCCCCGTGCCGTCAAGCTTGTATGGCGGATTGCAGGTGATAACGTCAAGCTCACGCTCGGGCTTGTACTCCTTTAAATCCATGCGGACGACAGAGAAAGCTTTCAGTCCGCTTTTTTGTACAGTAAGCCTTTGCAGAGCCGCAGCCTCCTCGTCGATTTCCACCGTTTCAATTTTCTTAGGCTTAAATCGCTCCCACATCACAGCGGCGACAATTCCGCAGCCTGAGCAGAGGTCGCAAACGCTGTCGATATGCCTTGGAGCGGCAAAATCCGCAAGCAAAAAGGCGTCCGTTCCAAAGCGGTGATTTTGAGAAATATACAGCGAAATACCGCCGATTTTTTCAGCCGTCAGCCCCTGAATCTCCACTTTTATCAGTATCCTTTTTCTTAAATTTAGTCATTATGTATGCGTCCTCTTTAGGGTTGGAGTAGAAATTTTTCCTAAGCCCCACCTGAGTAAATCCGAATCCGTCGTAAAAGCTGATAGCCGCCGAATTTGAAACTCTGACTTCAAGCGAAAGCGAGCTGCACTCGCCGCATTCGTCAATCGCTCTTTGCATTAAAAGTGCGCCGATTCCCAGTCTGCGCCTGTCTGCTCTCACGGCTATGTTGTTTATTATCGCAAGCGGAGGAGTGAGCCACATATTCACAAAGCCTGCCGCTTCGCCGTCAAGGTAGGCGATAAACGTCCGCGAAAAGTCAAGCGAAAGCTCCTCGTGAAACTGATTAAGCGTCCACGGATTGTCAGAGAAGCACTCCGCTTCAATTTCAGCCGCCAAAGCGTAATTTTCCTCGCTCATCGCCCCTATTTCAATCAAATCAGCCATCATTCTCCTCCAAAAGCAAAGAGTACAGCTCTCCCTTTGAAAAGCTTGAAACCCTTGCTATTTCCCGACAAGCGTCAGCAGGACGCATACCCTTGTTCACCAGAGCCTTAACACGCTCAAGCGCCGCTTCAGGAGTGTCCTCACTGTCAGGAGAATGCTGTGCGCCCTCCACGACAAGCACAAACTCACCTCTCGGCTCGCTGTCAGAATAAAGCTTAATAGCCTGAGAAATTGTCGTGCGTATTACCTCCTCGTGAAGCTTGGTTAGCTCTCGGCAAAGTGAAATTTTCCGCTCGCCCAGAAATTCATACAGCCGCTCAAGCGTCCGCTTAAGTCGGTGCGGAGCTTCGTAAAAAACGAGCGTAACGTCAAGAACGCAGACAGAGGCAAGCTTATTTTTCAAAAGCCGCTCCTGCGTCGGCAAAAATCCGACAAAGTAAAATCCGTTCGTGTCAAGTCCGCTCACTGCAAGTGCCGAAACAACAGCGCAGGCTCCCGGCACTGCTCTCACCTCAACGCCGTTTTCAGCGCACAGCTTTACCAAAAGCTCTCCAGGGTCTGAAATGCAGGGCATTCCCGCATCGGTTATAATCGCCGCACTTTCTCCGCCAACCAGCCGTGAAATTATCCTCTCTCCCGCCTCACGGGCGTTATGCTCATGGTAGCTCACCAACGGCTTTTTTATCTCAAAATATTTAAGAAGCTTAGCCGAAACGCGAGTGTCCTCCGCACAGATAAAGTCCACGCTTTCAAGCGTCTTTACTGCTCTAAAGCTCATATCCTCAAGATTGCCTATCGGCGTTGCCGTCACATAAAGTATACCCATCTTTTTCACCGTCTAAAATCCTCTGCGCCATATCCTCAAGCTGCTTAAGCTCGACAAGCTCGCTGCATTCACGTCTTAAAGCCGCCGCTCCCTTAATACCCTTGACATACCAAATCACATTATGCCGCATCTCACGCATTCCCTGATACTCGCCTAGCTCCTCAACCGTCATCCTAGCGTGCCTAAGCATAATCTCCATGCGCTGCTTAAGCGTCTTTGGCGGCAAAAGCTCACCTGTCTTAAGATAGTGAGAAACCTCCTCAAAAATCCACGGCTTGCCGTTGCTCGCCCGACCAATCATCACTAAATCACAGCCTGTTTTCTGATACATCTCCTCGCACCTAAACGCCGAATCTACATCGCCGTTTCCGATAACGGGAACGCTCACCGCACGCTTAACCTGCGCTATAACATCAAGATTCGCCTTGCCAGAGTACATCTGTCTCCTCGTCCGCCCGTGAACAGCAATTGCAGCCGCTCCTGCCTGCTCCATAGCCTTTGCAAACTCCACAGCGTTAATGCTGCTCTCGTCCCAGCCTGAACGAATTTTAACCGTGACGGGACACTGTGAATTTTTAACAGTTTCCCTAACTATCCTTTCGGCTCTCGCCATATCTTTCATCAGCGCACTGCCGCTTCCGTTAGAAACCACCTTAGGCACAGGACAGCCCATATTTATATCGATTATATCAGGCGAAAATTCGTTAAGCTTGTAAGCCGCCTTGCCGACAAAGTACTCGTCCTCTCCAAAAAGCTGAAGAGCGCAGGGTTTTTCAGCATTGCTTATCAGGCACATCCTTGCCGATTTTTTATCGCCATAGACAAGCCCTTTAGCTGAAATCATCTCACTGACGGTATACGCCGCACCGAACTCGGCGCAGATTGTGCGATAGGTTTTATCCGCTACAGACGCCATAGGCGCAAGCGCGGCAGTTTTTTCAATTTCCACATTACCAATTAAAATCTTTTCCATAAGTCTTTACCAACAATTTCGATAAATATGCACTAGTATTTTTATTTAAAGCGGAGCAAGGCAAGCTAAACTTGCGTACACACCGCAGGTTTGTACCCACACCGCAGGTTTGTACCCACACCGCAGGTTTGTACCAGCTTGCATTGAGAACGCTGTGCAATTGAAAGAACTTTAGTTTTTCTACAAAAAACAAAGGCTACTTTCTTAAAGCTCGGAGCGTAAGTAACGCTTGTTCCGTATGGAAGTAGCGTTGGTAAGCAGCATTAGCGCCGCACGGTACTTGTAAGAACATTTGTGCCGCATGACACTAATGTTACTTACCATGTCGCTTACAGCCGCCTAAGAAGGCGGGGGACACCATACTTTTATTATAACACATTTGAAAGCAAAATGCAAGTACAAAACTAAGGTTGTAACGGAAATCAATTTTAGTAAATGATTTGTAACAATTTATCAAAGTCTGGCAAGCAATCAAGCATGATGTTAGAAATCGCTTTAATAGTATCTTTTGCTTCATCTTCCGGCTGTTGTAAATAATACTTTGGTCTATCGCTTATCAGGTCTAACAATTCCAGGTTGTCGTACCTGTTGCCAAGAATCTTAGTTCTTCCCATCGTATTTAATAGTACTGATCCGCCTTTGAATTTAGCAACATACGCCCCTTGATTGTCATCAAAGTCAACTTCTCCAACCACTTTTCCATTTGTAACAATATCCGATTCATATATTGGACCATTGACAGCAGTAAAAGGTGTTAAAAGCATATACTCATCAATTTGCAAAACTTCATTTTCAACTCTGGTAATCATATGAGCTGTGTATTTTTCAATATTAAGCTGTACTGTAAACAAGGCGGGATAGAACATTTGTCCGTTTTGCCATGTTCTGATTCCATAAGGCATTGGTATTCCTCCTAAAATAATATTATGTGTTATTATAGCATATGACAAAAGTCTTATGTTGAAGTTTGAAGAATCTGCTCAATTGAATGTTGTACTCCCACTGTTCTATTTTTGACAAAAAGCTAAAAGTGTGCTATACTTATCGTATTAAAACAAAGGAGCAAATTTATGCAGAAATTCAGAAGTCTATTTAACAAGTTTATAACGCTACAGATTGTCTTTGCGGTAATGTATTTCCTTATATCATGGGACCTCAGATATTTGGATACAAGGCATTCCCCGTATCGTCTAACTCTATGTACCCAGAGCTAAAGAGGGGAGACTTGACATATGTTAATACCAATGCTGCCGCAGAAGATATTGACATAGGAGATGTTGTAGCTTTCATGCTTAACAGTGAAAGCTATGCAACGCATAGAGTAATAGAAAAGTCTGATGTCAGTTTCATAACAAAAGGTGACGCTAACGAGGATCAAGATGTTTCTCCAGTGTATTTTGATCAGGTTATAGGTGAAACAACAGGCAAGATACCTTTTGTAGGTTATATACAGCTAGGGCTTATGTCCGTTGTCGGTAAAATAGTAATGTTCGCCGTTATTGCATTAGATGTTGTAATTGAGCTTATACTTATAAACAAGATGCCTGAAGCAAAAAATAAAGCATCTTCAGAAGCGTCTTTGGAGGCACAAGATGGGCGCTAAAGTAAAGAAAATACTTAATGTATTCCAATCGATAGAAGTTGTAATCGCAGTAATAATACTTATACTAATGCTGCTGCCAAAGCTGCTTGGCATATCTACAGCAGCTGTTCAGACAGGATCTATGGAACCTAACGTTCATGTTGGAGCGCTTGTTTACTACAAAGAAGTTGATACTGATGAAATAGAAAAAGACGACATCATAGCTTTTGAGTATGGCAATATGTTAATCATGCACAGAGTGTATGAAGTAAGAGATGAATACTTTATAACAAAAGGCGACGCTAACGATGTTGTAGATTCAAAGTATGTTTATTTTGATGAAGTTAAGGGAAAAGTTTTATTTAACATTCCTTACATAGGAAATATAGCTTACGGCATACAAGGGAATAAGCTTATATACATTCTTATTGGGATTATTATCTTAAACATCATCATCTCTATCGTCATTTCAATAATCAATAAAAAAGAAAGAGCGGATTGAATTTGTCAATCCGCTCTAAAACTAACCATATGAAAAGACAATATTAGATTTAATAGAAAACTTTAATATCATTATACGCTCAAAACAAATGTTTGTCAAGTTCTAAATAATATTTTTGTCACAATGCACAAAAATCAAACAAAAATATGTGCAAGATGGCAAAAATTCAAGCGGACATATGCCTAAAAAATAAAAACAGCAAGCTTCCATTTCCAAGAGGATCAACTGGTCATGATGATCGTTGGAGATGAAAGCTTGCAAAATTGATTTTTTTATGGTATACTAGAAAGAATAGGAAAGCAAGGCTAAAGGGGCGGATAAAATGGAGTGCATTATTTTTGTCGGAGGAAATTCAGAGCCAAGACTGCCTGACGGAATAGACACTGAAGGGGCGTACATCATAGCCGCTGACAGCGGATATATAAACTGCCTGGAGCTGGGCTTAAAGCCTGATCTGGCGATTGGAGATTTTGATTCGCTTGGATTTGAGCCTCACATATGTGAAACGAAAGTATTTCCAAAGGAAAAGGACGACACTGATCTTATGCTTGCGGTCAGGTATGCGCTTGAAAAGGGCTTTAAGGATATAACAATTTTGGGCGCGCTTGGCGGAAGATTTGATCACACATTTGCAAATGTTCAGGCTTTAGCATTTATTCTTGAAAACGGTGCGATTGGCAAAATAGTCAGCTGTAATGAGAGAATTTCACTATTAAAGCCGGGGAAATATACTTTTGAGAAAAGAGAGGGATATTCCTTGTCGTTTTTTGCATATTCTGAGGAGGTAAAGGATTTCAGCGTCTGCGGAACTAAATATTTTGTTGAAAACAAAGCTCTTAGAAATTCCTTTCCGATTGGTATTTCAAATGAGATATTAAATGAGGCAAAGGTGAGCTTTAAAAAGGGGATTCTGCTTGCGATGGAGAGCAAAATCAATTGATGGCTTTGTTTATTCTTAACACTTTTTATTTACTCTGCATAATATGAAAGTACAAACAAAAAGATTTGGAGGTACTTATTATGAAGGTTGTAGTTGTCAAGTCGCCTAAGCTGTTAGCACCTGTACTTAGAATGATTTTTAAAATCAAAAAAGAAGATTGCTGAAATGTTTTTACGGCGGAGCAAAAGGCTCTGCCGTTTTTGTTTTTGAGGCGAACATGACTGTAATTTTTAAATCGTTTTGTTTCATATATATTTTTGAGGTGGTAAAATGCTTGTTATAGAAATTTTCAATATTAAAATTCGATTTTATTTTGGATTTTTCGCAGTTCTTTGCTTCTATTCTTTTGTTTTTAAAATCGACAGTCTGGGAATAACTGAGGCGCTTGTCTGCTGTTTACTTCATGAGCTTGGACATTTGTTTGCAATGATTATTTTATCGCAGGTTCCTGAACAAATTTGCTTTTATTCTGGCGGAATAAAAATAATACCGAAGTACTCGCAAATTGACAGCCGAACGATACAAACTGTAATTTTATCGGCGGGATGTGCGGTAAACTTTATTCTGGCAATGATTTCGTTTGCCGCACATTTAGATAAGCTTTTTGAAATAAATCTTTCGTTGGCTTTTTTTAATCTTCTGCCTTTTTCATTTTTTGACGGCGGCAGAATTGTTGAGCTTTATACTTCTTCAAGTGTGAGAAAACTGCTGCTTTTTATTATTTTAGCGGCTCTTTTGACGCTGATATTTGCTTTTGGAGAATTTGATTTGCTTTTATTTTTATTTATTGTCTTTTCAGCTGTGTCCGAGCTAATGATAAGTTAAGTTGACAGCATAAGATTTATATGGTAAAATGATAATGATAGTCGCATAGTCTTTTTATATAAAAAAGCTATTGACAGTTAAAGAAAAAAGTACTATGCAAAAATAAAAAAATGTGATACAATATAAATATGATTTCACGGATTAGGAGGAAGCTATGACATTAGTTCAGCTTAAATATGTAATTGCCGTGGCGGGAGAGCATTCTCTCAACGAGGCGGCAAAGAATCTTTATATTTCACAGCCGAGTCTTTCTTCGGCTATAAAATCTCTTGAGAATGAGGTGGGTTTTGAAATTTTCATTCGCTCAAAAAACGGAATTACTCTTTCTCCTAAAGGGCGGGAGTTTTTAGGCTATGCAAAATCTGTGGTTGAGCAGTATGATATTCTTGACGCAAAATATATTTCTCAGATAAATCAAAAGAAGCGATTCAGCGTTTCGATGCAGCACTATACCTTTGCGGTAAACGCATTTGTTGAGCTTGTAAAGCAGTATGGAATGGACGAATATGAGTTTGAGGTGCATGAAACCAAAACTCACGAGGTCATTGACAATGTTAAAAACCACACAAGCGAGATTGGTATTTTATATTTAAATGAATACAACAAGGCGGTGCTTACGAAGATTTTTGCGGATTCTGGGCTTAAATTTGAGCCGCTGCTGGAGTGTGGAATTTATGTTTATTTGCGCAAGGGGCATCCGCTTGCAAATCAAGAGGAGATAACTATGGACGAGCTTCAGGATTATCCGTGTTTAGGCTTTGCGCAGGGAGATCACAACTCCTTTTACTTTGCTGAGGAGGTGCTTAGTACATATCAGTACAAGCGTTTTATAAGGGCAAACGACCGCGCAACTTTGCTTAATCTTATGATTGGACTTGACGGATTTACGCTTTGCTCTGGGATAATCTGTGAGGATTTAAACGGCAGAGATTACTGCGCCGTAAAGCTTAAGAGTGATGAGAAAATGACGATCGGCTACATTTGCCGCAAGGACGCTATTATGAGTGAAATAGGCAAGAAATATTTAGAGGAAATTTCAAAGTACAAGCAATATACTTTGGACTGATTGAAGGGAAGATTAAAATGGCAAGAAGGATTGAAACAAAATGTATTCACATTGTAAGTGAGGAGGCTGAAAATGCGCATTACGGTGCGATAAGCTATCCTATTTATCAGACGGCTACCTTTTCTCATAAGGGGGTAGGTCAAAGCAGCGGCTATGATTATACAAGGCTTCAGAATCCGACAAAGGAGCAGCTTGAAAAGACAGTTGCGCAGCTTGAAAACGGAACTGACGCATTTGCTTTTACATCGGGCATGGCGGCGATTGACTGTCTGATGGAGCTGTTTGAGCCTAATGATAATATTATTTCAGATTCGGATTTATACGGCGGAAGTATTCGTCTTTTTCAGAATGTTTCGGCTAAAAACAAGCTGGAATTTACCTCAATTGACTGCTACAAGGAAAACATTGAGGACTATATAAAGGAGAATACAAAGGCGATTTTTATAGAAACGCCTACTAATCCTATGATGAACGTTACTGATATTGCAAAGACTGCTGAAATTGCAAGGGCGCATAACTTGATGTTGATTGTGGACAACACCTTTCTTTCGCCGTATTTTTCTAATCCGCTTGATTTAGGAGCTGATGTTGTTGTTCACAGCGGAACTAAATATCTTGGCGGGCATAACGACACCTTGTCGGGATTTTTGGTTACAAAGAGAGCGGATATAGCTGAAAGGCTTGCGTTTATGATAAAAACCACAGGCGCAGGGCTTGCACCGTTTGACAGCTGGCTTATTTTAAGAGGTATAAAAACGCTTGGAATACGTATGGAAAGAGCGCAGGAAAATGCTTTTAAAATTGCACAGTGGCTTAAGGAGCAGACTGCGGTGACTAAGGTTATCTATCCTGGACTGCCTGAGCATCCTGGTTATGAGATTATGAAAAAGCAGGCAAGAGGATTTGGAGCAATGATAACCTTTCAGGTTAAGGACAAGGAATTTGCGGAGAGCATTTTAAACAGAGTGCGTCTTATTAGATTTGCAGAAAGCCTGGGCGGAGTGGAAACGCTTATCACATATCCTACCACGCAGACGCACGCAGATGTCCCTGAAGAGATACGGATTAAAAACGGAATAACCGACAGCACGTTAAGGATTTCAGTCGGAATTGAAAACGTTGAGGATTTGATTGATGAGCTGGAAAAGGTTTTTGGAGAATTGGAAGGAAAATAAGTATGCCTGAGAGAAATCTTGATTTTGACAGAATAATAAACAGAAAAAACACAGACTGCCTTAAGTACGACTTTGCAAAACGCAGAGGTATGCCTGAGGATGTGCTGCCGCTCTGGGTTGCGGATATGGATTTTGAAACCTCGTCATACATTGAGGACGCTTTGACAGAGCGTATCAGGCATGGAATTTTCGGTTACAGCGAGGTTCAGACGCCGTACTTTGAAGCGGTTGCTGGCTGGATGAAAAGGCATCACGACTGGGAGCCAAAGGAAAAGTGGCTTGTCAAAACGCCAGGTGTAGTTTTTGCACTCGCTATGGCGGTAAAGGCATATACAAATGTTGGAGATGGAGTGCTTGTTCAGCTTCCTGTCTACTATCCGTTTTCGGAGGTTATAGAGGACAATGGGCGGCGAGTGGTGAGCAATACGCTGTATCTGGGCGATGACAACCGCTACCACATTGACTTTGAGGATTTTGAAAGAAAAATTGTCGAAGAGAAAATAAAGCTTTTTCTTCTGTGCAGTCCGCATAATCCTGTGGGCAGAGTCTGGACGATTGACGAGCTTGAAAGAATGGGCGACATTTGTTTAAAGCATGGAATTATTGTTGTCAGCGATGAGATCCATCAGGATTTTGTCTTTGAGGGAAAGCACACGGTTTTTGCTAAAGTGAAAAAGGAGTTTGAGGATATATCTATAATCTGCACATCTCCCAGCAAGACCTTTAACCTTGCGAGTATGATGATGTCGAATATTTTTATTCCAAACAGAGATTTAAAATGCAAATTTAAAAAGCAGCTTGACGCTGCGGGTACAAGTCAGCTGGGAGTAATGGGACTTGTAGCCGTTCGGACGGCTTATACAAGCTGTGACGAATGGTATGACGCTATGAAAAGCTATGTGTGGGATAATATAAGGTATACTAAAGATTATGTAAATCAAAAGCTTAAGGGCGTAAATATGGTGACGCTGGAGGGAACGTACCTTGTCTGGCTTGATTTCAGAGAAACTGGTCTTTCGGTTGACGAGCTTGAAGACCTGATTGTGCATAAAGCTAAGCTTTGGCTTGACAGCGGCAAGGTTTTTGGAGAGTGCGGAAAAGGCTTTCAGCGGATAAACGTCGCTTGCCCGAGAGCAACGCTGACAGAGGCTCTTGAAAGGATTAGGAGAGAGCTTGAAAAATTGAATAGTTAGATACGCTCTGATTTCTTATGCACTTTGTTTTGCAGGCGAGTATCTGCATGATGAAGCGCTTTTTTGTAAAAAATCGGTTTGACGATTATAGAAATTTCCTATAATATATAATAAAAATCCCGTATAAGTAATTTTTCAAAAAACACTTGACAAAGCTTTTTAGATGGTGTATAATAAGCACATAAAGCATATAAAACCTATTTGCTTACTAGGTTTTAAAATTAAAAGCATTTATGGAGGTATTATTATGAGCAAGGTAAAGGAAAATGCACTGGAGCTTATCGGAGGCACTCCGATAGTAAAGACGAAAAACTATTCAAAGAAAGCGGGAGCTGAGAATGCTGTAATTTTAGCGAAGCTTGAGTATCTCAATCCCGCAGGCTCTGTAAAGGACAGAATTGCGCTGGCTATGATTGAGGACGCAGAGAAAAAGGGCTTGCTTAAGGAAGGGTCGACAATTATCGAGCCTACAAGTGGAAACACAGGAATCGGACTTGCGGCGGTTGCGGCTGCAAAGGGCTACAGAGCTATTCTCACACTTCCTGACACAATGAGCATTGAGAGAAGAAATCTTCTCAAGGCTTACGGCGCAGAGCTTGTTCTCACAGAGGGAGCAAAGGGAATGAAAGGCGCAATCGCTAAGGCTGAAGAGCTTAAGAACGAGGTTGAGGGAGCAGTGATTTTAGGGCAGTTTGTAAATCCTGCAAACCCTGCTGTACACAAGGCGACTACTGGTCCTGAGGTATGGGATCAGACCGATGGAAAGGTTGACATTTTCGTTGCGGGCGTCGGCACAGGCGGAACTGTAACAGGCGTAGGCGAATATCTCAAGGAGAAAAATCCCGATGTCAAGATAGTAGCTGTTGAGCCGGCAGGAAGCCCCGTGCTTTCAAAGGGAACTCCAGGAGCGCACAAGATTCAGGGAATTGGAGCAGGCTTTGTACCTGATGTTCTTAACACAAAGATTTATGATGAGATTATTACAATTGAGAATGAGGATGCGTTTGCGGAGGGAAGAGCGTTCGCTTTGAGCGAGGGAATCCTTGTAGGAATTTCTTCGGGAGCTGCTCTTAAGGCTGCAGTTATTTTAGCACAGCGTCCTGAGAACGCAGGCAAGACTATAGTTGCGCTTTTGCCTGATTCGGGCGACAGATATTTGTCAACGCCTCTTTTCAACAACAATTGATTTTTCTGGGAGCATATCGGAGATGACTGTGTATGGAAAAAGCGGCGGCTGAAAAAAGGACGTTAATTCTGAGTATTTCGGCATAATAGGTCAAATGCTTAAGGAAATGAAATGTGGCAGCACTACTCTGATTGTTCATGACGGCAAGGTAATTCAGATTGATCAAACAAAAAAGCATAGATTGAAAAGCTGACTGGAAAATCGGAGGCTTGTTTCAAGTTTAAGCTTGGCAAGCCTCTGAATTTTCCGTTGATGATGCTGTAGCCGTAGGAAAGGCATAGGTCTGCAAAACCGAAGTTGTTGGTTCAAATCCAGCCAGCATCGTTAAAAATATTTGAAAGAGAGGCGAAAAATGTCATAATTTTGCGCTTGGCAAGGATGAAAAATTGATATGATAAAATCAGAAGAAGTGTTTAAAAAATCTGTGATTAGATTTTCGGCATAGCCGCTGAGGTGTTATATGAAAGAAAAATCAGTTAAATTAAAAATTACAGGAATGAGCTGCGTGCATTGCAGGGAGAAAATTTCAAACGCTCTTTTGTCTGAAAATGGTCTGATTGATTTAAAGCTTACTCTTTCAGGAGATGCGCAGATAGTCTTTGACGAGGAATGTATTACACTTGAAAAAATTACTGATGTAATTAAAGAGCTAGGCTATGGTGTGAAAAGTTCAGGCGGCTTGCTGTATCCTTTTTTAGCTTTGGCTGTGATTTTTATCAGCTTTATTTTGCTAGATAAAACTAATGTGCTTAAGCTTCTAGTGCCCAGTCAGCTTGCAGACGTTTCTATGAGCTATGGTATGCTGTTTTTGATTGGAATAACCACCTCTGTTCACTGCATAGCTATGTGCGGCGGAATCAATCTCACGCAGTCGCTGCCAAAAAGTTCACAAAATTGCGAAGGTGATTATAAAGGAAAAAAAATCAGCGCAAAAACCTTTTTATCTGCTTTGCAGTACAATATCGGAAGAGTTGTTTCCTATACGGCAACAGGTGCGGCTCTGGGCTTTATTGGAACGATTATCGGCGGCAGCGGAGACGTTTCTGATTCGCTTCAAGGATTTTTAAAAATTATCGCAGGGCTTTTTATGCTGGCAATGGGGCTTAGAATGATAGGACTTTCTATGCCGTTTTTTTCGGGTTCAAAGCTGTTTTCTAAGCTAAAAATCAACAGGATATTTTTAAAGGTGCGCAAGCCGTTTTTGGCTGGAATTTTAAACGGATTTATGCCCTGCGGTCCGCTTCAGGCTATGCAAATTGTTGCGCTGGCAAGCGGCAGTGCGCTGACAGGCGGCTTATCGATGTTTTTCTTTGCACTCGGTACGATTCCGTTTATGCTAGGATTTGGCGCGGCTGTTTCTGCTCTGGGAAGAAAATTTACGCCGATTGTTTACAATATTGGCGCAGTGCTTATCTGCATTTTTGGAATAGCAATGCTTGCGCAGGGTGGCAACATGACGAACCTTTATACGCAAGACACACTGCTGTTGGTTTTGATATTTTTATCCTTTACGCTGCTTTGTCTGGGCTTACCCTCAAAGATGAAAAAAGCAATCGGAGTATGCGTCACGACCGGTGTTTGTCTTGCTTATGCAATTGGATTGAGACTAATTTCATCAGGCTTAAGCGACGAAAACTCAATCAGAACAGAAAACGGCAGGCAGCTTGTAAACAGCGTACTTTTGAGCGGTTCATATCCCGATATTACCGTGCGTTTGGATATGCCTGTGGAATGGACGATAACTGCTGAAGAGGGAAGCATTAACGGGTGCAATTATATGATATATATTTCAGAATACGATATTTCTTATGAATTTAAAGAGGGAGAAAACGTAATAGAATTTACTCCCACTGAGAGGGGGGATTTTACCTATACCTGTTGGATGGGTATGATAACGGGAACAATTCATGTTGTTTAAACTTTTGACGAATGAGGAGCTGTTGAAATGAAAGGAAAGTATTTTTGTTTAATTACTGCGTTCGTATTATTGACATTAAGCGGCTGTGGAGATTCTGGCGTTGATGTATCTGAAGAACAAAGCTCTACGGCTTCTGAAAAAAACGAGCAAACTATTTCTGAAGGAGAAGGCTTGAAAATTGAGATTTCTGAGCTTTCAGAAACGGTCAGTTTTTATCCTTTGGTGGTTGACGGCACGGAGATGGAGGTAATAGCCTGCAAGGATTCGGACGGTAATATACGCACAGCGTTTAACACCTGTCAGGTTTGCTACTCGTTAGGAAAGGGCTATTATGTTCAGGAGGGCGATTATCTTGTCTGTCAAAACTGTGGAAATAGCTTTACGGCAGACCAGATAGGAGAGGAGTCGGGAGGGTGCAATCCTTATCCGATAACCGATTCGGACAGAGCTGTCAGCGACGAGACCGTGACGATTTTCTATTCCTTTTTGAAAGAGCAGGCAGAGATTTTCTCGAACTGGAAGGCATGAGTGCGGCTATTGTTTTTATTTGTTTAGTTTGTACAAAATAATATTCTCTCGTTTGTATAAATGAGAGAATTTTTTTAAAAAAAATTAATCATTAGTGTTGACTTTATTTTTAGTTGATGATATAATGTTGTTGTGGGTAGATTTGACTCATGAATATTTATATTTATATTTATAATTATTATGAGGTGATTTCAATGAAATAGGTAATAAGAAAAATTGCAGCTTTGGGAGCTGCTATGGTGATAGCTGGCAGTTGTTTTAGTGTAGGAGCGAGTGCAGTGATTACAGAAACAGCTGATTCCTATACAGGAACATATATGAATATGATCGTTAGTGTATGACTATAATACTTCAAATGGAAAGGTTTTTGCTAGAAATATTACAACCTATAAGAAATCAACCAAGAGATATGTATATGCTTCTGTTTACTTGTATAATAGTAGTTTGAGTGCTTTATATATGGAGGAAGATTCATCCTCATCTTTGGAGAAGGGCGATATATTAACTCCTAACATCACAAAAAATAGTCCTAATTCAGTATATGCCAGATATAAAAGTTATGTCAGAAACACCACAAGCTCATCAAGCAGCAAAATTGAAAATAAAACTATCACTATAAAATTCAGGTAATAAATCAAAGGGGCTTATACTATGCTTTTTAAAATAATCAGCAAGCGATTTAAGAATCAAAAGCTTATTTCGATGTTTATTCTTTTAAGCGCTGTTGTAACGTCTTTTGTTATATGTTTTGCTTATGGAATTTATCAAAACTACAAGACGGAACTTGAATCGGGTGAGATTCAAAGCAAAACTATTGGCATAGATTCTCTTTATTCTACAGCAGACGTTAATCAGGGGGATTTATATGAAGGCGCTGATATGACTGAAGATTTCGGCTCAATTACAAAAGGTGACCTGCTTAAATGCTTGAATGAAATTTCAGAGGAAACAATGCAAAAGGTTGATTATATTTATTGTGATGCTACTATTCCAAATGAAGTCTACGAGGCAAGCATTTTTGATTTTTTATTTAAGTATACGGAGGATGGTATTATTTCGGCAGGTTCTCAGTCTGAAGAGTTTACCGACGAATAGTATATTAACGGGGAGAAGGTTATCAGGGTAGGAGAAGTTTTGTTTACTGATGAAGCATCAGGTTTTTCGGTGGGCACTCCTTACTGGGTTTCGGACGGCGCCAATCAGCTTGATGAAAATCAAACGACAATTACTGTTGATGGCGAAGAATACAAAATCATAGGAAATCCAATTGATTATGGATTTGAAGACGCAATGATTATACCATTTACATCGCTAAGCGATGATACTCCTTTAAGTTGTTCAGAAATATCAATTGTGTTTGAAAGTCATTTTACTTTGAGCGATTATAGAAATGTTGAAGCGGCGATAAACTCGACAATAGCTGACGTGGCACAAATTTCCGGACTTGATACATCTGCAATTGCAGATGTTTATTATATTAGAACGCTGGTTCTTATTGCATTTTTAATATCGATATTATCCGCAATAAATCTTTCTATTCTATATAATTTTATAATTGAAAGCGACAAGGAACGTTTGATTATTTTGCATCTTTGCGGATGCTCCAGAACAAGGGCGATATTGATTTCGATTATAGAGATTGCAATTGAATCATTTCCTTTGTTTATAATTTCACAATGTGTTTTTGCTTATTTTATATTACCAAGATTAACACAATTTTTTCCGTATATATCTGATGGATTCACAGATGCTGTCTATATAGCAATTTTTTTGATATATCTGCTTACAACCTTAATTTGTATGCTTGTTATCCTTTGGAAATCGATAAGAAAAAGCCTTGACTTTAGGGGGAATGAATAATTATGTACGGAATAAAGCTTTTTGGAAAGAATAAAGTTTCAAGCTTCCTTGTTGCAGTTCAGTTATCTGTCATACTTGCATTATCAATGATGGTGATGCTTACCGTGCAGTACAGGCAAAAAATGTACGCTCCAATTGAGACTCTTTTAAATGATTTAAGCGGCGATGGCTATTATGTTGATCTTTCAGGAGTTGATACTCCTAGTGAAACCAACATTAAGGCTGAATTTGAATTTATTAGCGATATTTACTGTTTTAAATATGATATAGCAGAGTCGGACAGTGACTACTACGATATAATTAGCTGTCCGGATGGACTTATAGATAAGTTATCTATTGATCTTGACGAGGGCAGCATATCAGATTTTTTGGAAAATACGTCAAACTATTGTCTTGTGACCGATCATAGTAAAGAAGTTGGAGATACCCTTACTATAACTATAGGCGATGATACAGTGAGCTTCATTGTTGCTGGGATAATAAGTGATTGTCAAAGTCTTTGTGGAATTCGCGGTGAACATTATGTAGAATATGATTATAGAGATTTTTATATTGGATATGATTCAAATGTCTGGGAGAGAGATATTGTAATTGCTGCCGACAGCTATATCAAACAGGCAGGAATTTCTTTAGCGTGTGGATATGGTTTTGTTAGTGTAAACAGTGATAATCTGAGTAAGACTGAAATAAAAAATGAAATGATGGACAACGGAGTTATCGTTTATTGTTCAACAGAGGAATTTACAAAAAAACAGTGTGGCATATATAAATCAGCAGTTATATAATATTATACCAATTGTAATATGCGTTTTTATTCTTTGCCTTTTTTCAGCAATCACCTCATCTGGTTTATATGTAAAAAAGCAGAAAGAAATTTTCAGAATATTTTATATTAACGGTGCGACAAACAAAAGCTGCATAGTAATATGTCTTGTTCAAAGTGCATTGACATCTTTAATTGCATTAGCTGTTTCTGTTCTTTTCATTCTGATAGGGCAAAGAACTTTTCTTTTAAATACAATCGCACAAATGGACGTTTGGCTGATAGTATTATGTTTGATTATACTAATTATATATATGCTTATTTCTTTGATAATGCCTTTATGTATGATCAGAAATAAAAGAAAATAGAGAATATTTTAGTGAAAAGCAGCGAATTTCAATTGCAAGAGCGATTGTGAAGGATTCGCCTGTAATAATTTTAGACGAAGCTACCGCAATGTCGACCCTGAAAATGAAAGGGAGCTGATGCCAGAAATGTTCTTGCGGACGCTTTTTCACCATTTATACCAACGTCTAGCTGATAATAAATCATAATCACTTCTCAAAAATGGAGTGGTTGTACATAATGTTCAGCCACTCCGAATTTTTAAAGGAAAGATAATAATGGGAGAATATTGTAATGCTTAAAAGTGAAAAACCTATTGAGGAAAAAATGTATATTCGCCCATAAATGCGGATAAGCTTATGAGAAAAGCTCAGACTGCAACGCAGACAGTTTATATATGGCATGACAGGATACGGCAAAACGCAGTTTGTAATAAATTTTTTTATCATAAAAAGTATGAGTATTACCGTGTAGGCGATAAATCCTTTAAGCTTAAGTGTGTCTGAAATGGACGCACTTTTATTTTGACAAAGAAAAATGAAATTTCGCTGAAAAAAGCAGCAGGACTATTGAAAAATAAAAAAATGTGTGCTATAATAAAAATAGTAAATAATGTAGGTTTTTAGATGGTTGCAAAGGGAAGCTGATGTATGAGTACTTTTAATACAAATAAATTTTCTGCGCTTACGCTTCTTTCAAAAAAGAGCAGACGAAAAGCTATGATACCTGCGGCAGTATGTACTGCCGTTATAGGCGTTAGCTTCGGCGCATATTTTTATTATAATCTGACATATTCATCAGGCTGGCATACGAATGATGAGGGGACATATTATATTCTAAGCTCAACTCATGAGCGCGTCGTTGGACTTAAGCTTATAGATAACACCTCGTATTTGTTTGATGATGACGGCTATATTCTTACAGGTTGGCAGGAGTATGACGGGAACACCTATTATTTTGACTCGTCAGGCGTTATGCAGAAGGGCATTATAAAAATTGACGGCGAGGAATACTATTTTTCAGATGAGTCAGGTATTTTCAAAACTGGACTTCAGGACTTCAACGGCGAGGAATATTATTTTAACGACCATGGTTTCCCCGATACGGGCTTTGACAGCGATGGAGAATATTATTATGACGAGTCGGGAAAACGGATAACTGGCTGGGCTGAAATTAACGGTATACAGTATTATTTCTTTGAAGACGGAGAAAATGAGGGACAGATGGCAAAGGGCTTTACCGAGATCAATGGTAATATCTACTATTTTGCCTCTGATGGTCATATGGTTACGGGTGAAACAGTCATTGAAGGCGATATGTACGATTTTCAAGAGAACGGAAGTATGTTCACTGGCTGGAAAAAGGACGACAAGTATTATATGTATGCCGATGAAAATGGAGTTTTTGCGCAGGGCTTTTATGAAATTGACGGCAATACCTACTACTTTGATCAGGACTATCATATGGTAACAGGCTGGAAAACAATCGGCGATTACACCTACCATTTTGACGATCAGGGCGTAATGACATACGGATGGTTTGACGATAATAATCAGACCTATTACTTTACTGAGGACGGTTCGGCGGCTAAGGGCTTTATTAAGCTTGAGGATGAATATTATTACTTTGACAGCAAGTTCAGACTGCATACTGGTTGGCGAACCACCAAAAAGGGAGTTTATTATTCCGATGAGGACGGTAAGGTCGCTCAGGGCTTTCTGCTTGACGGAGCTAATGTATATTTCTTCAGCCAAAAATCTCATAAGGCTCAGACAGGCTTGACTAAAACTATTGCTTATACTGATGAGCAAAAGGATAATATAGAAACCTTTGAGCATGATATGAAAATACTTGAAAAGCTTGAAAAGGCTGCTGATAAGCTTGATGATGACGATGTCTATGACGAGCTATTAGATACGCTTGATGATATAAACGCACTGGAAACAGCATATAACGATGGTGAATATACTCAAACACGTTATGAAAGCACTTTGGAGAGCTATAACGACTCTGTAGCTCAGCTTTTGGAGGATATGGAGCTTGAGCTTGCAAAAAGCAGCGTAAATCGTTTGCCGTATATTGCGAAAACCTATTTAAACAGTGATTCCTACGAGTATGCTTTTCTTGAAGCATATGAAGATATAGGCGACAGCATTTATTATCAGCATTATTTCAGCGATGATTATCTTATGCAGACAGGTTGGGTAACAATTGAGGACTATACCTTTTACTTTGATCCTGTTACAGGTGAAAAGGTTACAGGCTGGCAGGAAATTGATGATGTAAGCTATTATTTTGGCGACTTCGGTGTCTGCAACACAAGCGGCGGCATTATTTATGTAGAGGGCGAGGAGTATCAGTTTAACGAGGACGGTTCAATTTCGTCAGGGCTTTCAGTGACAGAGGATGGTATTCGTTATCTTGATGAAAATGACGAATGGCTTGTTGAATCGTTTAAGACTGTAAGCGGCGACAAATATTACTTTGATGAGGACGGTTACGCTGTAACAGGCTGGAAACGTGTGGACGATGTGCTTTACTATTTTGACAGTGACGGCAAGCTTTTTGTTGGAATTGTTCAAAGAGATAGTAACAGAACCTATTACATGACAAACAGCGGTGCGGCAACTGATACATGGATAAATACAGATGACGGAACCTATTTCATGACATCAGACGGCACAGCGGCAACAGGCTGGTATGAGGTTGATGGGATAACCTACTACTTTGATTCAAATGGCATTTTGCAAAACGGTTGGACAGAAATTGACGGAAAAACCTACTTTCTGAAGGATGGCACAATGCTCAGAGGTCCTGTTACCATTGACGGCGTTTATTATGTAATCGGCGATTCGGGCTATATAAAAGAGGGTTGGACCACATGGAATTCAAGACGCTACTACACAAATTCCAAGGGTATTCCTTACACTAATACAACAAAGAAAATAGATGGTGTGACCTATAAATTCAGCAAGTCAGGTATTGCGACAGAGCAATAAAAATTTCTCCGCAGAGGGTAATTCCTTTGCGGAGATTGTATTTTAGGGTGTGTTGACACTATCCGAAATGTTTGGATTGCAGGTATATTTTTCGTAGTTCAAGGCAAAAATTCGCAGGCATACTAGACGTATGTCAAGAATATTTAACGTAGAAATACGGAAAATAGACCTGTAAGACAAGCGTTGAGCGATAGTGTCAACATACCTTAATTTAGGATTTCTGTACACGCTAGTTTACGCTCATTCCGTTCACGCTAACCTCATCGTCAAGTTCAATGACAAGGCATCGTCTGCCGCCGATTGTCTGCGTTGTCACCTTGTCGGCTGAAGCCTTTGAAATGTTGACGGTTATCCCCTCCGCTTCAACTACCGTTTTTCGCTCGACTAAATTTGAAGCGATAAGCGGCTTTTGATCGGTAGCGCTTTCAAAAACCTTCGGCACAAGGTCAAGCTTGTCCTGCGGTATGCCCGATTCCCAGAGTATAGTTTTCATCCTTCCTGCGTCTACCGTCGCAGGCTCTGTTTCGTAGGCGGTAGAATCGACATATTCACGGATTTTTTCGTTGATGCAGGTGATTAAATCGTAGTCAAGCTCGTCCGAAGCAACATTGCTCAGAATCTTGTGAAAAGCCGCTTTTTCCGAAACAGCAGACATTGTAAACTCGCAGCCGAGTGTGTTCTCTACAAAGGAAACGTTCGGCTTTTTGTAGGTCTTGGTATAGTGCATAACCGAGTTCACATCTGAAGCACGGTCGGAGAAAACGGGAAAAAGTATTCCGTCAGACGGAGTGCCGACTATTCGGTCAAAGGTCGCTTTTTTCTCAATTTTGCCGTTGCCGTCGTTAAAAACAAGACCGTCGCTTCTTAGCTCGACAGGGCAAATTGCCGCTATGATAAAGCTGTAGTCAAAATCCGCTTCATCTGTAGTTTCGTCCATCTTGTTTTTCTTAAGCACCGAGTATGTACAATGGGCAGCAAATACCGCCGTGGTTGAAATGCAACTCTTCGCAAGTCGGTTTACCAGTTCGGCGTTAAGCTCGTCATTTTCAAGCTTTGATTCTAACACCTTGTAGAGAAAGCTCTGTGCACCGTCCTCGTCATACTGTTCCTTTGGGAAAGCATATTCACGCAGATTCTTCCCTAAAGTTCCCGAAAGCGTTTTTCTCAGGTTTTCTAAAATAAGCTCCGCCTCGTCAGAGGGCAGAAGATTGTAAAGCGAGGTGCTTTGATAAACTATATTTTTCTCGCTGTCAACAAATGCCGAAAGCACCTTGCCTATGCTGAAAAGTCCACTGTCTGTTGACAGGTTCTTTTTTATTTCGTTTATTTCTTTTTTGTTCATTGCCGCTCCTTTAATATACTGCCAGATAATTCTTGAGCTTGTCAACCGTCTTTTCGCCGATTCCGTCAATTTCGGCAAGCTGGTCTATGCTGGTGATTGTTCCAATGCTTGCACGGTAGTCAATTATGCTCTGCGCCGTGACCTCGCCCACTCCGTCAATTAAAATAAGCTCGTCAAATGTCGCTTTGTTCACGTCAAGAGGAAAAGCCACATCAGATGGCACACTTTCATCAGCCTGCACGATTTCGCTTGATTCCTCCTGCGAATTGTCAGAGTCAGTTTCCTCACTGTCTTGAACTTCATTTGACGAGCATTCAGAGCTTAAATTGGCACAGCTTGCTTGCAAAGTGTTTTCAGAGGTGGATTTTTGTATTGAAATTTTAGTTTTCTGCTCGCTTGACTTTTTTTCAAAAAGAAAACTGGCAATAATGCAGGCGGCAGCCGCGAGGATAGTAACAATAATGCAGACGCTGTTGTCCTTGAGAAATTGTCCTAAACTGGGCTTTGTATTTTCTTTTTTCATTTTAACCTCCTAATAAGCACGGCTGCCAGAGCTGACAGCCGTTTAGCTTGTATATTTACGCTTCAAGCTTGCTTTGAGCATATTTGTCAAAGGTTTTCTCGTCCATTGATTTTCCATAGTAAAAGCCTTGTATTATATCGCAGCTTGTTTCCTTAAGAAACAGTGATTGCGACTTTGTTTCAACTCCCTCGCAAAGCACGCTCATTCCAAGCTTTTTAGCCATCGTGATTATGCTCTCAAGCACGGTTTTGTCGTTAGCGTTCAGCTCGTCGTTTTTTAGAAAAACACGGTCGATTTTCAGCGTGTCAATGCTAAGCGTACTCATTACATTCAATGAAGAATATCCCGAACCAAAATCGTCCATTGAAACCTTTATCCCCATCTCACGACAGGCGTTTATAAACTCGTTCGCCTTTTCAAAATTCTTGATGTAGATATTTTCTGTCAGCTCAAATTCAAGATACTCAGGCGGAATTTTATACTCGTCAAGCAGAGCTTTTATGTAGGGGATAATTCTGTTTGAACGCAGATGTACTCTTGAAACGTTCATTGAAATCGGAATCATCGGCAAACCCTCGTCAAGTCTGCGTTTTAAATATTTAAATACCTCCCTGTAGACGTAAAAATCCACTTCGATAATGTTTCCGTTTTTCTCGAATAAGGGTATAAATTGATCCGGATAAATAAAGGTTCCATCGTCACGCTGCCAGCGTAGAAGTGCCTCCGCTCCGTAAAGGCTATCATCGGCACAGTTGATTTTCGGCTGATAATATACCTTTAAATTGTGGTTTCTTATAGCGCTTGGAAGCTCGCTGTTGAGATATTCCTGATAGCGAATATCCTCCATCATTTTATCTGAAAATACATTCGGACGCCGTCTGTTTTCGCTTTTGGCAAGCTTTCTTGCTAAATTTGCATGAGCAATAGCCGTTTCAGCGGCAATGCTCCTGCTCTTGATGAAGCAAATGCCTGTGTTAAGCCTTGCACTTACATTAGGGCAGATTTCATGCAGTTGCTCGCTCAGCTTTATATTTGAATCAAATATAAACGAGTCAAATTTTTCTATAAAATCCTTGTCGATTATTGAAGCTGTGACAAAGTTGTCAGAATGAACTCTTGAAATCATAAAGCCAGGAATTTCGCCGCTACCCTGTGCGAAGTAATTCGCCGTAACCTTTAAAACCTCGTTTCCCTTTTCGTAACCGTACATTTCATTTATGTATTTAAAATGATGAATGTCAGTGTATACTATCGCAAAAATACAGATCAGGAGATGAGCTGTAAATAAGCTGGTTGAGCAAAATCACAAAAGAGCTGTAATCCATAAGCCCAGTCAGCGAGTCTTCACTTGCTTTGTCCTTTGAACCTATTCCAAGCTGTTGGGAAAGAAGCTTTGCAATAACTTCAAAAACAGAAATTTCATTGTCGCTCCACTCATGCTCCTCGTCAGTAGAAATAACGTCGAGAATGCCTAAAAAATCGTTTCCCTCAGTTAAAGGCAGCGTTAATAAACTGCCTGCGTTCTCGACCGTATCGCCAATATAATCAAGAAAATTGTCATCGTTTATGCTGACTCTGCATATGCCGCTAACAAGAGAACTCCAAATTTTCTCATCGATTATCTTTGTTTTTACATCGTTGTCGGGCAAGCTAGAGTCACTATACTGTTCAAAGGAGCATATTAAAGAGCAGGGAAGCGAATCCACTTCACGAACCCTTATGCACAAAAAATCTGTTAGGCTGAATATCTGTTCGGCAATACTCTGCATTGCAATTTCAAGCGAGCTGTTTTCAAACGAGTCTAAGGTGAATTTTATAACATTCAGGCAATCAGAATCACTGAGAGTATAACCGCTGTAAGCATTATTAGTTTTCAAAACAAAAGACCCCTCTTCTATCTTCACTTATCAATTGCTGTTACGGTAAATATTTCTAATTAAGACTAGTATATCACAAAATCATCAAAATGTCAATAAATAAAAAGAGGTCATAGAATGTATGAACTGTAAATTATTATACCCAAATTATTAACTTTTTTTATTTTTAACAGGCGCCTTTGCTCAAATACACACTTTGTTTACGTTTTTATATGCGTGCTTTTCATAGATTTAGGCGCACGCTTGAAAAAATAACCAACAATTTTTTTCAACCTGAAAACGATTAATTATGTACAAAAGATAAAAAGTGAAAAAAGGGTATTGAAAAAATCGGAAAAGTACTGTATAATAGAATTGAGAGAAAAGCTCAGACCGCTTATCCGCACGGCGGCGGCAGGTCACTAATGCTGCGGAGGAAAGAGGAAATGTAAATGTGTAATAGTGAAAAAAGGTATTTAGACAGCTCTACAAGAGTAGCTCCTTTAGGACTTATAGCTATGAAAGGCGCAAGTGAGCTAGGCAAAGTTATTGACAATTATCTGCTTGAGTGGTCTGCTCAGAACGGCTGTGACGATGTTGATGAGGGTACGTTCCTTATTGATGTCGATTGTCCAAGATTTTCATCAGGCGATGGCAAGGGCTTGATTAAATCTACAGTACGAGGCAAGGATTTGTTTATTCTCTGCGATGTAGGAAATTACAGCTGCACATATGATATGTACGGCAGACAGAACTGTATGTCGCCTGACGACCACTATCAGGATTTAAAGAGAATAATTCAGGCAGCAAGCGGCAAGGCTCACAGAATCAATGTGATTATGCCTATCCTTTACGGCGGCAGACAGCACAGACGCAACTACCGTGAATCGCTTGATTGCGCGGCAGCTTTGCAGGAGCTTGCTTCGATGGGAGTCCAGAACATAATTACCTTTGACGCACACGACCCCAGAGTTCAAAACGCAATTCCGCTTACAGGCTTTGACAATATAATGCCGTCCTATCAGGTGCTTAAGGCTATGCTCAAGACTTTTCCAGATATGGAGTTTGACAAGCAGAACTTTATGATTGTTTCTCCCGATGAGGGTGCCATGAACAGAAATATGTATTATGCGTCCGTGCTTGGAGTTGACATGGGTATGTTTTACAAGAGGAGAGATTATTCGACAGTTGTAAACGGCAGAAACCCGATTGTCGCTCATGAGTACATGGGAAACGATGTTGCAGGCAAAAATATTTTTATAGCTGACGACCTTATTTCCTCAGGCGAATCAATGCTTGATATTGCTATTGAGCTTAAAAAGCGCAATGCGGGCAGGATTTTCTGCTATGCGACATACGGAATTTTCACGAACGGTCTGGACACCTTCAACAAGGCTTACGAGGAGGGTACGATAGATGCGGTTTTCGGCACAAATTTAACATACCGCTCTCCGCAGCTGCTTGCTACTCCTTGGTTCCACGAGGTTGATTGCTCAAAGTACATTGCCTATTACATTTCCACATTAAATCACGATATGTCAATTTCTGACGTTATCGACCCGCACCAGAAGATTTCCGCTCTTCTTAAAAAGTATCACAAGAGATGATTTACGCAGCCATTGTCGCAGGCGGAAGCGGCAGTCGTATGGGAGCTGACAATCCCAAGCAGTTTTTAGAGCTTGACGGCAAGCCGATTATAATACGCACGATAGAGCGTTTTGTCAAGTGTGGGAAAATAAATAAAATTTATGTTGGAGTTCATGCTGACTGGCTGGACTTTGCGCAAGGGCTTATTGACGAGTTTTCAACAGAAGCTGATGTTGAAATAGTAAAGGGTGGCAAAGACAGGACTGAAACGATATACAATATTCTTGAAAAAATCGAGAGCGAAAACGAGATAAGTGCTGATGACATAGTTGTAACGCATGACGGTGTACGTCCGTTTGTCAGCGTAAAGGAAATTGAGGACAGTATTTTAATGCTTAAAAGCTTTGACGGTGTTACGCTTTGTCTGCCCAGTACAGATACCCTGCTTTGCTCGCCTGATGGAATAAAAATTGCTTCTGTTCCCGACCGCTCGCAGCTTTTTAGAGCGATTACTCCGCAGACGTTTAAGCTTAAAGCTTTGCTAAGTGCTTACCGCTCGCTTGACGAAAAGCAAAAAAGCTCGCTTACCGATACGGCAAGCATTTTTACATCGGCAGGGCTTGAAGTGGGGCTTGTGCAGGGAAGTGAGCGCAACATTAAAATCACGATGCCGTTTGATATGAAAACAGCGGAGCTTTTACTTAAAGAGAAATAACAAACGCCGCACAGCGAGAATTCAACTCACCTGTGCGGCGCTTTTTATCTGCACATATTTAGAAAATACTCATGTACTGTAGGATTGTTGTTGAGTTCAGGATGGAATGCTGTCACAAGCATATTCTCCTGTTTGGCGGCAACAATTTTGTTGTCAACCTCAGCAAGCGAAATGGCAGTGCCTGAAACGCTTTTAATGTAAGGCGCGCGGATAAACGTCATGGGAATTTCGCCTAAGCCTGCAAAGTCAGAGTGTGCGGCAAAGCTTCCAAGCTGTCTGCCGTAAGCGTTTCTACAGGCGCGAATGTCCATCAGCCCCAGATGCTCTCCGCCGTTTTCAATCTCCTTTGCAAGCAAAATAAGTCCTGCACAGGTTCCAAAGACTGGCATACCGCCTTGAATTGCCGATTTTACATCATCAAATAAGCCAAGCTCACGCAGCAGCTTGTCCATGACTGTTGATTCGCCGCCAGGGATTATAAGCCCGTCAAAGCTACCGAAAAAATCGCTTTTTTGTCGGATTTCTTTGCTTTGAGCGTCAAGCTTTGAAAGCATTTTGGAGTGCTCCTCAAACGCTCCCTGAAGTGCAAGTACTGCAATTTTCATTTACTTTCCACGCTCCGCCATCAAAAGCTCGATTTCCTGCTCGTTTATGCCGACCATAGCTTCGCCCAGATCCTCCGAAAGAGAAGCGAGCATTGAAGCGTCAGTGTAGTTTGTGACTGCCTTGACAATAGCGGCGGCACGTTTTTCAGGATTGCCGGATTTAAAGATTCCAGAGCCTACAAATACTCCCTCTGCGCCAAGCTGCATCATAAGAGCCGCATCCGCCGGAGTCGCTACTCCGCCTGCCGCAAAATTCACAACAGGCAGCTTGCCGTTTTCACTTACATATTTTACAAGCTCAAAATCCACCTGCAAATCCTTTGCTGCCTGGAAAAGCTCGTCTTTAGGAATCGCAGTAAGACGCTTGATTTCACTCTGCATCATTCTCATATGTCTGACCGCCTGAACAACATCGCCTGTTCCTGGCTCGCCCTTGGTTCTGATCATCGAAGCACCCTCGCTGATTCTTCTTAAAGCTTCTCCTAAATCCTTTGCGCCGCAGACAAACGGAACGTCAAAACGAGTTTTGTCAATGTGATACTTGTCGTCAGCGGGAGAAAGCACTTCGCTCTCGTCAATGTAGTCAATTTCAATCGCCTGCAAAATCTGCGCTTCCGCAAAGTGACCGATTCGGCATTTTGCCATTACGGGAATGGAAACGGCGTTCTGAATACCCTTAATCATCTTAGGGTCGCTCATTCTTGAAACTCCGCCTGCCGCACGAATGTCGGCAGGGATTCTTTCAAGTGCCATTACAGCGCAGGCACCCGCTGCCTCCGCAATTTTCGCCTGTTCGGGAGTGGTAACGTCCATAATCACTCCGCCCTTTAACATTTGTGCAAGATTTTTGTTAAGCTCGTATCTTTCGCTCATTTAAAACAACTCCTTTATTATTAAGTTTTATACTTCTTTTATTATTATAATTCCCAAAGAAGAAGTTTGCAAATTTCTATTTTTCAGATGGGATAAATTTGATTTTGTGAAATTTACACAAAAATTTAGGTTTATACTGCAAATTAAGAGTGATAATGCACAAGAAATTTTAGACATTTAAAAGCTTAAAATTTGAGCTAGGTGATTTTGCACAAATTTAGCCATTGTCAAACTTGACTTATTGTTCAAAAGGTAGAAAATCTTCATAATAGTACAGATACTCTTCGAGCGTAAGGCCCTCTCTTCTTATAATTTCAGAATGAGGTGTTCCTACATAGCGGTAGTGCCATGGCTCGTAGGCTATGCCTGTGATATGTTCTTTCATTCTCGGATAGCGCAGGATAAAGCCGAAGCTGTCAGCGTTTTTGCAGAGCCAGCGTCCTTGTTTAGTGCTGTAAAAATCGTCCTGTGTGTCGTCCCAGTCAGGCGAGCAAAAATCCACTGCAAGCCCCGTCTGATGCTCGCTGTGATTTACTCGTGCAAGAAAGCGTGAGCAAAGCTTTTCAGCATCGCTCTCTTTAAGTCCCTCGCAGATATATTCAGCTTTTGTTCTGTTCCAGAGCATTTGCTGATATTTAGCACTGCGATAGCCCGACAAGGGCTTAATATGCACATTTTCATTTATTGCTGCTTCAAGCATTTTTAAGCACTGCTCAGCAGCCTTTGCTTCTAAAAGCACATTTCCCACAGCTTTCATGTTAGCACTGTAATCATTGTCAACACCATGAACGGAATCTATAAGCGTTAGATAATTCACGATTTCACCTCCTAAATTTCCTCTATATATTTTATGCAGGAATAGCTTTGAGCGATACTGCATATAAATGTACAAACGGGTATATATAAAAAACCTTGCCGCAGATATGAGGCAAATTTTCACCGAATCTGCACAGCAACGTTTTTTGTCAGATGTCCCAAATATATTTTTCAGAGGTGTTAAATCAATGGATTTTAAAAAATCATGTCGTTCATCGCTTATGGTATTTACCGCTTTCACAATAGTTCCGCTTAGCGTTAGTGAAATATGCAAGGCGGTTCCCAGCGTTTCTCAGACTGTAGTCAAGTCGGTCGCAAGAGAGCTTGGAATTGAGGCTTCAAAGCAGTCAAAGACTCTTAGCACTTTGTCTGAAAATCTGGTTGTAGGTACAAGCGCATATGATATGGATGCCGCTCCGCAGGAAATTGAAATTCCGCTTGAGGAGGGTGAGGAAATCCCGACAGCTATGCCTTCACAGGAGGTGATTGACGCTTTGCCTTACCCGACAGACCTTACCGACAAGGACGGCGCAATTGAGAAAACTACATATGGAACATATACGTCAGAGCAGTATTTCACTTTGGAAAGCGGAGGTCAGGTTAGGAATTTGACTTCAATTTCAAATGACGAGCTTAAGGAAAGCAGCTCGCTTGGAGCTGTCTTTGATATTGAAATAGGTTCAAGTGAGCCGCAGATTATAATTTATCATACCCACACGACAGAAACCTATGAGTTGGAGGACAAGGACTGGTACGATGCTGATTTTACCGCTAAAACCACAGAGCCTGATAAAAATATGACTGCGGTTGGCGATGCAATATGCGAGCAGCTTGAAGCGGCAGGAATTACGGTTATCCACGACACGCTTGTGCATGACTATCCAAGCTACAACGGCTCTTATGAATCAAGCCGTGAAACGGTAAGCGAGCTTTTGGAGGAGTATCCGAGTGTCAAAATCGCTCTTGATATTCATCGTGACGGAATTGAAACCTTGGACGGCGTAAGGCTTGCACCTGTGACGGAAATTGACGGTAAGGAAGCGGCGCAGATTATGATTATTTCAGGCTGTGATGACGGAACTATGGATATGCCGAATTACATGGATAATTTTCAGTTTGCATGTGCGCTGCAGTCACAGATTGAAAGTGATTACAGTGGGCTTACACGTCCGATTCTGTTTGACTACAGATTTTACAATCAGGATTTGACAAGCGGTTCGCTGCTTATTGAGGTGGGAAGTCACGGAAATACTCTTGAACAAGCGGTTTACAGCGGAGAGCTTATAGGCAAAGCTCTTGCAAATCTCTTTACATAAATGCATTAAAAAAATTGCCGCATGTTTGCGCTATGATATTTCTCAAATAAAAAAGGGGAGTGCTTAATAAAATATGCACTCTCCTTTGGTTATTACATCTTTGCTCTGTCCTTTGCGCGCTGGGTGTTGCTCAGCGTTCTTTTTCTGATTCTGAGCGTTTTAGGAGTCACCTCTAAAAGCTCATCGTCGGCTAAAAATTCAAGACAGTCCTCAAGGCTTAATATTCTAGGCGGAATAAGCCTTAATGCCTCGTCGCTTCCACTTGCTCTTGTGTTGGTAAGATGCTTTTTCTTGCAGACGTTGACTACAAGGTCGTCAGACTTAGGCGATGAGCCGACAATCATTCCCTCGTAAACTGGAGTTCCCGCAGTTATGAAAAGTTCTCCTCTTTCCTGCGCATTGTAAAGACCATAAGTTACGGCATCGCCACTTTCAAATGCAACAAGCGAGCCTGTGTGTCGGCGTTCAATATCGCCCTTGTGCGGAGCGTAATCGTAGAACACCGAGCTCATAATACCCTCGCCCTTTGTGTCGGTTAAAAATTCACTTCTGTAGCCGAACAATCCTCTTGACGGAATCAGAAATTCAATTCTCATTCTGCTTCCGACAGGAGTCATCTGTGAAAGCTCGCCCTTTCTTGAACCTATCTTTTCCATGACTGCACCTACACAGCTTTCAGGAACGTCAATTGCCAACCGTTCAATCGGCTCGCAAAGCTTTCCGTCTATTTCCTTGTAAAGCACTCTTGGAGTTGAAACTGAAAGCTCGTAGCCTTCACGGCGCATAGTTTCAATTAAAATTGAAAGGTGCATTTCACCTCTGCCTGCAACTCTGAAGCTGTCGGTGGTGTCCGTTTCGGAAACTCTCAGCGAAACGTCCTTGAGAAGCTCCTTGAAAAGCCTTTCTCTTAGCTGACGTGAGGTTACATATTTTCCATCACGTCCTGCAAAAGGTGAATCGTTGATTGAAAATGTCATTTCAACGGTAGGCTCTGAAATTTTGACGAACGGCAGCGGCTCAAAGTGCCCGTATTCGCATATCGTATCTCCGATAGTGATATTTTCAAGACCGCTTATGCAGACAATATCTCCAGCTTTTGCGCTTTCACATGGCACACGGTTCAGACCCTCAATTGTGTAAATTGTAACGATTTTACCACGGTACTCTTTCTTTGTGTTGTGAAAATCTCCTACCGTCACCTCTTGGTTTACCTTAATTTCTCCTCGCTCAATTCTTCCGATTGCAATTCTCCCTACATAGTCGTTGTAGTCGATCGAGGAAACAAGGTACTGCATTGCTCCGTCAGCGTCAACCTCTGGAGCGGGAATGTAGCTTATTATTTCATCAAGCAGCGGAATAAGGTTTTCTCCTTCAACATTAGGATTCATCGAAGCCGTGCCATCTCTGCCGGAGCAGTAAAGTATCGGGCTGTCAAGCTGTTCATCGCTTGCATCTAAGTCCATCAAAAGCTCAAGAACCTCATCGCCGACCTCGTTAAGCCGTGCATCAGGGCGGTCGATTTTATTAACTACGACAATGATTTTATGTCCAAGCTCCAGCGCCTTTTGTAGTACAAATCTAGTCTGCGGCATAGGTCCCTCTGCAGCGTCAACCAAAAGAATAACTCCGTTCACCATCTTAAGCACACGCTCAACCTCGCCGCCAAAATCAGCATGTCCAGGTGTGTCGATTATGTTTATCTTAACATCGTTGTAGTAAATGGAGGTATTTTTCGAGAGTATTGTAATTCCTCTTTCACGTTCAAGATCATTTGAGTCCATAATCCGTTCTTCAACATTCTGATTTTCCCTGAATGTTCCCGACTGCTTGAGCAGCTCGTCAACAAGAGTGGTTTTGCCATGGTCAACGTGAGCTATTATCGCAACATTTCTTAAATCTTCTCTAATCATATTCAAGCCGTCCTTTTTAATAAAATTATCCTAAGGCAACATCGCACAAATAACTGCGGTATGAACTGCGTTCATACAAACGGCTTTGTGCGTCTGCTGTTTGCATATTTTCCGAAAAGCTACTTGAAATACGATAGTATTCGCCGCAGCACTTTTATCCAATTTAGCAAAAAATCTGATAGTGTATCTGGTACACAATCCTTGTGCAGTATTGCCCTAAACTATTATATCACATTTTTTGCTGAAAATCAACAAGCTTGTTACAGAAAATCTACCGCCTGTGTAGTGCTGCATTTGTGTATTATAACTAAACAAAACAAAAAAATTTTCAAATGCCTAATATTTTGTACATTGCTATATAAAAAAAGACAGCGCACACTCTTTGTAAAAGTATGCGCTAGTAAGCTGCATTTGAATTATTCTTCCTCTTCTTCGCTGTCATCTTCAGAAGAAGTAGTTGTTGTAGTTGTTGTTTTCTTGGTTGTGGTAGTCTTTTTAGTAGTTGTTGTTTTGGCTGTAGTAGTTGTTGTTGTTGTGGTAGGCGTTGTAGTGGTAGTAGTTGTGGTAGTAGTAGTTGTGGTTGTTGGCTCTGTAGTTGTTGTAGTGGTAGTAGTGGTTGGAGCAGTTGTGGTTGTATTTGCAGTGGTGGTAGTGGTTGTGGTGATTTCTGGTATAATAACCTCTGGCAAATCCTCTGAAGAGCTTTCTGAACTGTTGTCCTCCTCTGATAAATCTTCTTCAGACGAGTCTTCTTCGGATGATGAATCTTCCTCCGAAGAGCTTTCTTCGCTTGAATCTTCCTCTGAATCCTCAGAAGAGGATTCAAGACTTGAGGTTTCATTTTTTGTAAGTGAATCATCACTGTTGCTGTTTAACAGTAAAGCTAATAAAATTATGATTATTACTATAAAAACTGCGGAAATAGCTATAAGCATCCTTTTTTGTTTTATATCAGATGGGAGATCATCATTGTCATCATCCTCATCATCGATGTATTCATCGTTGTATTGATTATCATAATCATCCGAATATTCATCATTATAATTTTCATTATAATAATCTTGATTATTATTATCGATGCCATCTGAAAAAACACTGTCATCTGTCATTTCGTTTTCGGAAGAAAACAGTAGTGCTCCGCAGTGCTTGCAGGTTATAGCATCGCCTGGAATTACCCCGCCGCAGCGAGGGCAATTGATTTTATTCATCTTGTTCCTCCAATTTTTTCTTTTTATGTTTATTGTGAAACTGTAACGTAGCCTGTTACAAGGTCCACTCTGTAATTAATACTGTATCCGTTTTCATCTGTGTACAGGAAGAACATTTCAACTGCGTCCGTTCCTCCGTTGTAGCTGTAGCTTCCGGTCATGTTATTTGCGGACATATAGTTTTCCCAAAGAGTGAAAACTTCGTCCCAGCTGTAGTATGAGCCTTCAGGTTCAAATGACGGAGCACCGTCTGTGCTTGCAGAGCTTGTAGTGTCTTCAGTTGAATCCTCAGCTTCTGATGAATCAGTGTCAGCGGCACTGTCCTCCGCAGACTCTGAATCAGTTTCGCTTTCCTCATCTACAGGATCAGAAGCTTCACTGCTTGCAGTTGTTTCTTCAGGCTCTTCTGAAACAGTTTCATCTGTAACCTGTGGAACATATTCAACCGCAGAGGCTGTGGAATCTTCCTCTGCTGATGCTGTTGTTTTCGGGGTCGTCGTTATCACTGCAGAGGAGCTTTCATCATCGCTTCCCATGCCAAACAGTCTGAAGCCTACACAAACTGCCGCTATAATTATAATCAAAATACCAACAGTTATGATTGCAGTGATAATAAAAGTACGTCTTGGGTCGTCCCCAGTCTGTTCATCACCTTCATACTGGTAATCTGAAAGCTCATTGTTGTTTTGATAGGTTTTATCATCATCAGTGTTTTCAAGTTCATCGGCGAAAACCTGAAAGTCGGAAAAATCTGTATGATCATCAAAGCTATTTTCTGATTGTGATTCTTCGCTGCTATAGTATTCATCATAATCAGTATTTTCAAAGGACTCGCTGTTATCTTCTGTTTCGTTTTCATATGTATAGCCGTTTTCAAATGAATCTTTAGCTTCCGAATCATCTATTTCTGAAGAATCGTTGAGCGCATTTAAAAGATCTTCCTTGCTGTATACAATAGTTTTATCCTCACTGACAGCAGGCTGCTCGGAATAATTCTTTGCAGCTTCTATTGTTTCCTTGTCAATAGTGATTCCTTCCATGTCCTCAGCAGCAGCCACTGCTTCATCAGGCTGTATATCGTTTCCGTTTTCATCTATAAGCAAACGATGGCAGTATTTGCATATTATAGCCTCGTCTGAAATTTTTTTACTGCAAAAAGGGCAATTTTTTGTTTTCAATTAAATCAAATCCTTTCGTTTCTTGTTCCACAGCGACAAGAATCCGCTAAGCCGCTATAAAACCATATTAAAAAATATAAAAATCTCATTTATAAAAATAACACATTCAAGCCTAAACAGTCATTATAGGTATAAAATCCAGTGAAAAAGCTGTACTTGAAGGCGATATTATTCAAATTCAAGGGGATACGCATAAAAAGCGCAACAAATGCGCTGACGAGCATATCTACTTTTTAATTATACAACATTTCAAAGAAGATGTCAACTTTTTTTTGACATAAAACTCGTTTGATACTGAACAATGTTTGTAAACTTACTATAGTTTTTATATGAACATTTTCTTTTTTTGCTGAAAAAATAGAAAATTGAGCAACGCATTATAAAGCTAAGAATCTAATTAGGAGGTGCAAATCTGCCTATGTCAAAAAGGACAAACCTGATTTTGCATAAAACGCTGAAATCACGAGTAAATAGCAAATCAAATTGATTTAACAGATTAAATGTGATAGAATAATGTTCTAGGGCTTAAAAATGAAGAAAGACTAGCTGTGAAAAGTCAATAGATAAAAGCAAAAATCAGCGGAAATTTCAAAATCCCGCTTGACAAACTACGCTTAAAGAGATATAATATAAATGTATACATTATCCATTAACGTATAGGAGGCAGCTTTATGAAACAATGTATGGACGCTGAAAATCTGCATCGCAGATTAAAGAAAATTATAGGACAGGTTCAGGCTATTGACAGAATGGTTGATGAGGACGTTCCCTGCGAGGACGTTCTGGCTCAGATCAATGCGGCAAAATCAGCACTTCATGGCTGCGGTAAGGTGGTTTTAGAGGGGCACATCAAGCATTGTGTCAGAGATGGAATTGAAAACGGTGATGCGGATAAGACGATTGCCGACTTTACTAAGGCGGTTGAACGCTTCGCTAATATGAGTTGAAAATTGTGCGATTTAAACAAAAATGATTGCTCGCTTTTGTTTAAATCGCTGATTTTTTATTTTTTTATTGACAAACCCATACCCCCTATTGTATAATATACATATACCCCGATAGGTACAATTTTAGTTAAGGAGGACGTTTGATGAAAGCATTGTTAGAAAAAATGGAAGACCTGCTTGAGATAGGCGGTACAAAAAAAGACATCACCTTGCTTGCAATTTCTGCTCTTTCGCTTGTTTTTAGCTTGGCTGGGTTTGACGCTTTGCCGTTTGACGCAGCTTGGATTTCGACGGTTCTTTGCGGCTTGCCGATAATTTTAAAGGCAATTGCAGGGCTTATTTTGCGGTTTGATATTAAGGCTGATGTGCTTGTTTCCATGGCACTGATTGCATCGGTGTGTATCGGCGAGGACTTTGCGGCGGGTGAGGTTGCGTTTATTATGCAGCTTGGCGGATTGCTTGAGGATTTAACTGCGTCAAAGTCAAGAGAGGGCATTGAAAAGCTTGTTTCCCTGACGCCTCGCACAGCACGAGTTATTGTTGACGGAGCAGAATCGGTAATCCCAGCTGAGGAGGTTGAGGTTGGTGCGTTAATAAGAGTTCTTCCAGGCGAAACTGTTCCTGTAGATGGAGTTATTATTTCAGGTCAGGCATCTGTAAATCAGGCGGTAATGACGGGCGAGTCGCTTCCTGTGGATAAGGGTATCGGAGATGAGGTTTCAAGCGGCACTGTTAATCAATTCGGCGCATTTGAAATGCGTGCGACAAGAGTCGGTGAAGACAGTTCAATTCAGAGAATGATTCGGCTTGTACAGTCTGCGGACGCAGGTAAAGCTAAAATTGTAGGCATTGCAGACAGATGGGCGACCTGGATTGTTGTTATTGCGCTGACGGCTGCGGCTCTGACTTGGATTTTCAGCGGTGAAATTATAAGGTCTGTGACAATTCTTGTAGTTTTCTGCCCCTGTGCGTTGGTGCTTGCTACTCCGACGGCTATAATGGCTGCTATTGGAAATGCAACAAAGTACGGATTTCTCGTTAAAGAGGGTGATGCGCTCGAAAGGCTTGCGGCTGTTAAAAAGATAGCCTTTGACAAAACGGGAACGCTCACCTATGGAGTATTAAAGGTTGAAGAGGTTTTCAGCGCAAATAAAAGCTTGTCTGATAAAGAGCTTTTCTCTCTTGCGGCAAGTTGTGAATTAAATTCCGAGCACCCTCTGGGAAAGGCGATTGTCAAAAGCTTCAAAGAAAAATACGGCTCTCAGATTTCACAGCCCGAAGGGTTTGAGATGATTCCTGGTAGAGGCGTAAGCGCTTTGATTGACGGTAGGCGAATCATTGCAGGCAACAAAAAAACGCTTGACGAATATTCGGTTGACACAAAAGCAGTTGAAGCTGTCGCTCAAAAGTATATCGACCTCGGCTGTACTGTTACATATATTGCAGCTGAGAATGAATTGTCGGGATTTATAGCTCTTTCAGACGCAGTTCGTGAGGAAAGCGGGCAAATGATTGCTTCGATCAAGGAACTTGGAGTCAAGCCCATTTTGCTTACAGGAGATAATGAAAATGCGGCAAAAGCAAAAGCTAAGAGCCTTGATATCAATGAGGTTAAAGCAAACTGTCTGCCAGAGAATAAGCTTGAGTATATAGCTTCTTTACAAAAAAAAATAATGACCTAATCTGCATGGTTGGAGATGGGATAAACGATGCGCCTGCTCTTAAAAAATCTCATGTCGGAATAGCGATGGGCGGAGTAGGAAGCGACATTGCTATCGATGCTGCGGATATTGCAATTGTTGACGACGAGGTAAAGAATCTGCCGCATTTGCTAGCACTTTCGAAGCGTATGATGAGGACGATAAAGCTAAATCTTACCTTTTCAATGACGCTCAATTTTGTGTCGATTATTCTTGCGATTATTGGAACGCTTAATCCTGTTATAGGTGCACTTGTTCATAATGCAGGTTCTGTGACTGTTGTAATAAATTCAGCATTGCTGTTGAAATGGAGGAATAAAAATGATCATTAGTATTATCGGAATTTTAATAGGAGCTTTGATCATCGGCTTTGGCTTGTATTATCTTATTAAGGAAAAGGCAGATGCTGATTCCAGAAAGACATACGGAATTTCCGTAGGTATCGGCGTAGTAATTTTCGCAGCTATGCTCATAAAGCTTCTTATTGAGGTATTGTAAAGATAAAAATTTCCGCCTGAAAATTCAGACGGAAATTTTTTTGTCTCGGAGCAAAGTCCGATGTAAGCTTGCTTAAAATCGGCGAATGGGTTATAGGTCAAGTAAAATCTCTGTAAATACGCCGTTTTCCCATATCAGACAGCGATGCCCTGAGGCTTCCTTCGGAATTGAAACCGAGCCGGGATTTATGCAGCGAATCTGCTTTTGCCCCTGCAAAATAATTCTGTCAGTCGGAATATGAGTGTGGCCTGAAAGAAATATGTCGCCGTCGCTAAGCGGCGGGAGCTTTTCAGGTGAGAAGATGTGACCGTGCGAGCAGAATATTCTCTGCCCGAAATCGCAGACCCATGCGCTGTCGGATAGAATAGGAAAATCAAGCACCATCTGATCAACCTCTGTATCACAGTTCCCTCTTACGGCGATAATTTTATCACTTAAAGAGTTGAGCATTGTTATAACATTTTTTGGAGAATAGTCGTCTGGCAGGTCGTTTCTCGGACCGTGATAAAGCAAATCGCCAAGAAGTATTAGCCTGTCGGCGCTAAGCTCTGAAAAAGTGCTTATCAGCTTTTCACACCAAAGTGATGAGCCGTGTATGTCTGAAGCGATAAAATATTTCATTGCGGCTCCTTAATTTCAGCGGAAAAGAGACTGTTGAGATTTTTATATTCATTCTTTAGCGCATTATAAAATTTAAGACCTCTGCTTTTCTTGAATTTTTTAACCATGGCAAGATAAAATTCCTTTGGAGTTTTGCTGTTGAGAAGATCGAACCTTATAAGCTCAAATTCATAATCTGTGTATTCCAAATCCTTGAGCAGTGCTTTCATCAAATTTTCTCCCTCTATAGAAGCAGGACTTTTGTTTGATTTGAGAAAGACATTTTCATCAGCAGGAATATCTGCAAGCTCGTCTTTAATTTGCTCTTCGTCTGATGCTTTGCCTTTGTCGGCGTCATCTGAATAAAGCTTGATAAATTCATCCTTTATAAGACGGTAAATCTGACTTGCAAGTGATTGACCAAAGCGGCGGACAAGGTTTTGGTGAAGCTGTTCGGTAGTGAGCGAGCTGTTCATTTGAACGATAACTCCCGAAAACTCGTCTTGTCCGATTTTTTTATCGAGAATAGTATGCAGACGCTTTTTTGCAGCAACGTCAACCTTTCTGAATGAATCGCTGTTGTCCTCCTGATTTAATTCTCCCCTTACAAAAGCGTTGAAGTCGTAACGCACAAGATTAAAAATCACCTCTGCACGCTCAGGACCAAATCGTGTGGTAAGATTATCTATAAGGTCGTTTTCATTTACCGAATAGTTTATCATAGATACAGTTCCAGAAAATTCGTCAGGCGTAATCTTTTTGTCAAGCGTTGAATGAAGACGCTTTTTCATAGCATTGTCAACCTTTTTAGGTTTTCCCTCAGCATTTGATTCGCCAATATAAGTCATAAATTCAGGCTTTATGATAGTGTGAATTTCGCTTCCTCTTGCCCAGCCAAGCTTGTCTATAAGATCTAAGCAAAGGTCGAGGTCGTTGTCGGATTTTTCCATAGAGCCGAAAACTGTCTTTATCTCTGCTGGAGTAGCCTTGCTTTTTAGAATATCTGAAATCCTTTTTCTAAAAGCCATGTATTCTTTGTCTGTGTTTGCTCTTTTATCATCCTGTTTTGCTCTTTTATCAGGATGCTTTTTTTCGGCTTTTTTATCAGCTTTGTTCGTTAAACCTATATCTATAGGTTTAATTTTGTCAAGCTTAAGCTGCATCTCAATCGCACGGTCAAGCTTTGATTCAATATTGCTTTCGCTTTCATCTAAATAGGAGTTTAAAATATCAAGCTGCTTTTTTATAAAATCAAAATTTTTTTCAATAGTTTCAAATATGCCCTTTTCAAGTATTATTCCAAAATCCTCGCTTAGAATTTTCTTTAGCTCAAATGGATTCCTTGCGCCCTTGAACGCTAAGCATAGAACGTCAATTTCCGAAAAGCCATCAGGAGTAAAAGCCTTGAGTAATTTTTCCTCATAGGGAGAGGCTTTTTTTAGAACGTAATTATCGTTGTCGTGTTCATCTGTTACAACTGCCGCTGATGTGACAAATTTATCCTCGGTATTTGAAACAAAGTATTTTTTTCCTTGGAATGAATCAGTTGAATCGCGAAAATCTCTTTGCTTTTTGGGCGTGTGTAAATGTATGTTAGCATCTGAAAAGCTTTTTTTGACAACAAAATTGTCGCTGCCGTTAAAGTTAAATTCAAAAATCCTTGAGGAGTTTGCAGAAGCCTCATATTCATCGTCATAAATATTTTCATGAATGTATGCGCTTATGCCCTCATCAGGATTCGTTCTGTTTGCATAGTTCATAGCGGATTCAATGTTCGTGCATCTGTAAACCGAACAGTATGTAATGTCTGGAAATGTGTTTTTCCAAAAGTCATGGAGCTTGTCAAAGCCCTTGTCGTTGCTTATTACAAAAATGTGAGTGTTGTTTCCCTTGACTACAAGGTATCCCACGAGCGAGCAAAGCTGAAAATCAAGAGCGTTTTTTCCTCCGACTCTTACCTTCATGTAGTCAATCTTTGCCTTAGCCTGCATTACCATGTAGTGCATTTCAAAGCTTATTGTGTCAGAATTTTCACTGTAGAAAATTATAACATGGTCTTCCTCGTTAAGGCTTTCAATTCCTGTAAGTCCTTTGGACTTTACATTTTCAAAATCAATAAGAAATGATTTCATACAAATTTTTCCTTTCAAAAAATATTTTTGACGAAAAATCACAGTCTGAAAAAATTAGTTCGTCAGGAGCGTTTTGCCCCTAATTTTCTTCGGATAAAAAATACAATCGTACAAATTAAAGCAATTAAAAAAGCAGATATGGCTGCGATAATAACAGCAGTCTTTTTATTTTGCTTTTCAAGCTGTGCGGCATTTTCCTCTTCAAGAGCATACTGCATTGCAGCTTGAGCATCGTAGTAGGTGTAAACCTCGCCTTCTATTAAAGGCTCAAGCACTCTTGCAATTTCCTCGTGTCCTTGCGCATTTGGGTGAATGTCATAGTCGGAAATGTTGGTAAGCTCCTGTGCTCTTCCTTCAAAGCTCTGAGCAATGTCGGCAACTAAAAAATTGTTGTTGTCGCTGCATTCAAAAATAATTTCGTTTAGTCTGCCGATTTTTTCATCCGCAAGCTCGTCAAGAGAAGTGATGGAAAATCCATCAAAGGGATTGTATAGCGTCTGCACGAAAAGCTTTGCATCCGAGCATGAAAAAATCGAATTGACAATCTGAGGCAAAAGCTCTTCAAATTCATCAAGCCTTTTGTCAAGCTCATCGCTTAGTGAGGTAAACCTATCAAGCCTTTCGCTCAGACTCAAATCCTCAGCGAGAATTTCCCGAAAGGGTCTTAGCAGGTCGTTTCCTCCAATGGAAAGTACAATGGCATCGGCATCTGTAAGCATTTCATCGTACTCTCCTTGTGAAAGCTTTTCAAGCAGATCAGAGGACGTCATTCCGTTTTTTGCAGCATTTTCCGAAGAAAATCCCGCTTCATCGTCAAGCGCGGAATCAAATATTGCAGAAAGTATATTTGCGTATGATGCACAAAGAGTGTTGTTATCGCTTGAATATCCGTCGAGCCCATAGCCTGCCGCAATCGAATCTCCCAAAAAGACTATGTGCGGCGGATAGTTAGTTTCAACGATAAAATCACTGCTTTGCGCATATGCGCAAAAATTAACGGAGAGTAAATATATAAAAAAGACTGCTAAACGAAAAACTAAATTTATGCGACCAACCCTTTTCATATATTATCACCCTCTGAAATACACTCATATATTATAATACAATATTATCGGGAAAATGTCAATATGCTTTTTGCAAATATTTTGAAAATAAAAGGTTTTTTAGACGTCAAATTTATTTTTATAATGCAAATTCCAACCAAAAAGCTTAGCTTTCGTCAAGATTTCTCTAAGATTTCTCTCGATTTTCATGTATTTTTGTTAAATAAAAAAAATATTGTTAAACTCTTGAACTGTACTAAATTTTGTGCTATAATATAAATGTAAGCAAAAATAATATGTGACCGTCGAAAGAGGCGATGCACTGTGCAAAAAAAGTTTTTTATTTCAAAAAATTCTGACAGCATATCCAATGCTTCACGAGTATGCGCTCCCGAGCTTGACAGGTTTAGACGTATTGAAAAGCTTAATTTAATGCTTGCTAACGGTTGGGAGATCAAAGGCTTTGAAAACTCGGAGAATGATTCGACAGGCTCGTATTTTTTGCTAGAGAAAAGAGTTTAATAAGGGTGCCTGACAAACCCCCTTGCTGCATCTGCACAGCGATGGTTTTTGTCATATGCTCATACAATTTTGCCCTGATTAAATCTGGGCGGTGAATTTTGCAGGGTACTTGATTGCTGTCATTCACATCGAGTTCGCCTATGCTAACGCTAAAAAATTGTCGATTTATTGTGCAGTATGTACAAACAAAGCACAAAAAATACCGCTTAACTTCTCACAATTTTGTGTAAAAAAACGCTTGACAAGCGATAAAAAAAGTGATATAATAATTAGAGCAAGGAACAAGGACGTTCGATCAGACGGCATAGTTATACCCGTTTGACCGAACTTTTTTTGATTTTAACGGCGATGGGGCGAATGTGGTTTGTAAAAGTCAGATTCGTAAAAACTAATTTATAAGGAGGAATTTGTATGCTGCGTGAGGGTGAAGTAAGGATACCGTCAGGATGTGCGATTTCAGGCGTCATTTCTAAAAGCGGAAAGAACATTAACGGAAGAGAAATGATAACGTCGATTTCTACAATGCACGACCGTTCAAACGGACTTGGCGGCGGTTTTGCTGGCTATGGAATTTATCCGCAATATCCTGAATTGTACGCTTTTCATGTATTTTACGATGGAAATGAGGCTCGTGAGGAGTGTGAGAGATTTTTGGACAGTCATTTTGACATTATAAATCTGTCTAAAATCCCTGTTCGCAAGAGCGATAAAATTATCGCCGAGCCGCTTATTTGGAGATATTTTGTCGAGCCGCTTAAGACAAAGCTTAAGGATTCAAAGCTTGATGAAAAGGAATATGTTTCGCAGTGCGTTATTCATATCAATTCAAACATTGACGGAACCTACGTCTTTTCCTGCGGAAAGAATATGGGAATATTCAAGGCTCTCGGCTATCCTGAGGACGTCGGAGAGTATTTCAGACTAGATGAGTACGAGGGCTATGCGTGGACGGCGCATGGAAGATACCCTACTAATACTCCCGGCTGGTGGGGAGGAGCGCATCCGTTTGGAATGCTTGACTATTCAATAGTTCACAACGGAGAAATTTCAAGCTATGACGCAAACAGAAGAAATATAGAGATGTACGGCTACAAGTGTACTCTCCAGACGGACACTGAGGTAATTACATACATTATAGATTATCTGTTAAGGAAAAAGGGACTTAGCCTTGAGGAAGCGGCAAAGGTTATAGCTGCGCCGTTTTGGTCTACAATAGACCAGCTGCCTGAAGAGGAGGCTGCGGTAGAGCGTTATCTTAGAGCGGCATATTCAAGTTTGCTTATCACAGGGCCTTTTTCAATAATACTTGGTTTTGAGGGCGGGCTTATGGCTCTTAACGACAGACTAAAGCTGAGAAGCATGGTTATCGGAGAAAAGGACGATATGGTTTACATGGCGTCGGAGGAATGTGCTATACGAGTTATCGAGCCTAATCTTGATAAGATTTGGTCGCCGAACGGCGGTCAGCCTGTCATTGTAACGCTTGACAGCTACAAGGACAAGATTTTTGTAAGATAGTCAGCTTTCGCCTGGCTTATTCGTAAAGAAGGGATGGTATTAAAATGGCTATAGATTATCTGTATCCTGAATATGAGGTTGTTAGAGATACTAACAAATGTATCGCCTGCAGAGTCTGTGAAAGACAATGCTCAAACGAAGCGCATTTCTATGATTCGGAGCAGGGAAAAATGGTCGCTGACAATGCAAAATGCGTATGCTGCCACCGCTGTGTTTCACTATGTCCGACAAAAGCGCTTAAGATTGTAAAGAGCGATCATACTTTTAAAATAAATGCAAACTGGACGGGAAAGACAATTACCGAGGTTTACCGTCAGGCAAATTCAGGCGGAGTTTTGCTTTCGTCAATGGGAAATCCGGAGCCTTTTCCGGTCTACTGGGATAAAATTCTGCTGAACGCTTCGCAGGTTACAAACCCGTCGATCGACCCGCTTCGCGAGCCTATGGAAACTACTACATATCTGGGCAAGAAGCCTACGGAGGTGGTTCGTGACAAGGACGGCAGACTTATAAACAACATGGCTCCGCAGCTCAAGCTTACAACTCCTGTGATGTTTTCAGCTATGTCCTATGGTTCGATAAGCTACAATGCTCACGAATCGCTTGCAAGAGCCGCTGAAGAGCTTGGAATTTACTACAATACAGGCGAGGGCGGTCTGCACGAGGACTTTTACAAGTACGGCGCAAATACAATAGTTCAGGTAGCGTCAGGACGTTTCGGCGTTTCAAAGGACTATTTAAATGCAGGTGCGGCGATTGAAATTAAAATCGGTCAGGGTGCAAAGCCTGGTATCGGCGGTCATCTTCCTGGAATAAAGGTTTCAAAGGATATTTCCAAAACGAGGATGATACCAAAGGGAGCGGACGCAATTTCACCTGCGCCTCACCACGATATTTATTCGATTGAGGATTTAAGACAGCTTGTTTTCTCGCTTAAGGAGGCAAGCGATTATAAAAAGCCTGTTATAGTAAAAATTGCGGCTGTTCATAATGTTGCGGCTATCGCTTCGGGTATTGCAAGAAGCGGAGCGGATATAATCGCAATTGACGGCTACAGAGGCGGAACGGGAGCTGCTCCCACAAGAATCCGTGATAATGTAGGTATTCCGATAGAGCTTGCGCTTGCAAGCGTTGACGCTCGCCTTAGAGAAGAAGGAATCAGAGATAACGTTGCGGTTGTAGTCGGCGGTTCGATAAGAAGCTCGTCCGACCTTGTAAAGGCTATTGCTCTAGGTGCGGACGCCTGCTATATAGCTACCTCAGCCTGCCTTGCGATGGGCTGTCACCTGTGCAGATCCTGCCAAAAGGGCAAGTGCAACTGGGGAATTGCGACACAGCGTCCTGAGCTTGTTAAAAGGCTTAATCCCGATATTGGATACAAAAGGCTTGTTAATCTTGTACGCGCATGGGATCACGAAATTAAAGAAATCATGGGCGGAATGGGAATCAACTCCATTGAATCGCTCAGAGGAAACAGACTTATGCTCAGAGGAATCGGTCTTTCGGACAGAGAGCTTTCAATTCTCGGCATAAAGCATGCAGGAGAATAATGACGGGTACAAAATTTAAGTCGAGAGTGAGGATGGTTTTGCTATGAAACGAATTTATGTAAATGAAAAATGGTGTCTTGGCTGTCATCTCTGTGAATATTACTGCGCATATGCAAATTCGGGAAAGGACAGCATGGTGAATGCTCTTAAGGGAGTTGCGATAAATCCTAAAATACAGGTGGAGGAGGGCAATGGAATCAACTTTGCCGTTTCCTGCCGCCACTGTGAAAATCCGCTCTGCGTTAAGAGCTGTATAACAGGTGCGCTTACGATTGAGGACGGAGTTATTTCCTTTAATCACGATAAATGTGTAGGCTGCTATACCTGCATTTTGTCATGTCCTTACGGCTGCATTATGCCTGACAGCGAGGGTCATGCGGTTCAGAAGTGCGAGCTTTGCACAAAGAATGCCTGCGGAGAGCCTGCGTGCGTATCAGGCTGTCCGAACAACGCTATAGTATTTGAAGAAAGATAAGGAGGGACGAAAAGTGAGTAAGATTGTAATTATCGGAAACTCTGCGGCGGCAATAGGCTGCGTTGAGGGAGTAAGAAGCGTTGACAAGTTCTCTGAAATACTTATTATTTCAAGTGAAAAGTATCATACATATTCACGTCCGCTTATTTCCTACCTGCTTTATGGGAAAACCGATGAGCAGAGAATGAAATATCGTCCCGATTCCTTTTATGCGGATAACCTTGTAGATGTGATGCTTGGAAAAACAGTCACAGCTATAGATCCGAAAAAGCATAATGTAAAGCTTGAATCAGGAGAGGTTATAGGCTATGACAAGCTGCTTATAGCGACAGGCTCGTCGCCTTTTGTACCGCCTATGAAAGGGCTTGATACAGTTGAAAACAAATTTACTTTTATGACGCTTGACGACGCTCATGCGCTTGGTGAAGCGATTAAGCCTGACAGCAAGGTGCTGGTTATAGGAGCAGGACTTATTGGTCTTAAATGCGTTGAGGGAATTGCTGATAAGGTGGGACAAATTACCGTTGTAGATATGGCGGACAGGATTCTCCCATCGGTGCTTGACGCAGAGGGAGCGCAGATCGTTCAGGAATCAATTGAAAAGCACGGAGTGAGCTTTTATTTAAACGACAGCACAGATGAAATTTTCCCTGACAAAGCAATTTTAAAGAGCGGTGCAGAGGTTGAGTTTGATATTTTGGTTGTCGCAGTCGGAGTAAGACCGAATATTTCTTTGCTTAAGGATGTAGGCGGAGAATGTGGGAGAGCAATAAAGACTAACAACAAGTGCGAAACCTCGGTTAAGGATATTTATGCGGCAGGCGATTGCACGGAATCTTACGATATAACAATCGGTGCGGAGCGTGTGCTTGCACTTTTGCCGAACGCTTATCTTCAAGGTGAAGCTGCGGGTGTAAACATGGGCGGCGGCGAGAAAACCTATGATAACGCTATACCTATGAACGCAATGGGAATGTTTGGCTATCATATGATTACCGCAGGCTCTTATGACGGAAATGTTTATACCGAGCGAGAGGGCGAAAATTATAAGAAGCTGTTTTATAAGAATAACCGCCTGATGGGATATATCATGATAGGCGATATAAAAAGAGCGGGAATTTATACGGCTCTGATAAAAAATCAGACGCCGCTTGACAGCATTGATTTTGAGCTTATAAAGCGCAAGCCGCAGCTTATGGCATTTTCAGCCGAAAAGCGTTACGCAGATCTGGCTCAGAGCCACTAAAGCACGACAAGGAGGAATCATATATGAGAATACAAGTAGATTTAATGCACTTTCAAAAGCTGAACGAGATGGTAAAGTCGTGCGATGATGAGGTTATAGAGCTTGACAACTGTATAGGTCAGAGATATATAGCGGCAGGTAAAAAGAACGGCAGCGTTATTATAAACGGCACTCCTGGAAATGCGCTTGGAGCATACCTTGACGGGTGCGATATAGTTGTAAACGGTAACGCTCAGGACGCCTGCGGCGATACTATGAATAAAGGCTCGATTACAATTTACGGCTCGGCAGGCGATGCTACAGGCTATGCTATGAGGGGCGGAACGATTTACGTTCGTGAAAATTCAGGCTACCGCACAGGAATACATATGAAAAGCTATATGGAGCACATTCCTGCGCTTGTCATAGGCGGAAAGGCAGGAAGCTTTTTGGGCGAATATCAGGCAGGAGGCTATATAGTAGTTCTTGGCATTGGATATGAAAACAAAAACGTTGTCGGACGCTTCTGCGGTACTGGAATGCATGGAGGAAAGATTTTCTTAAGAACCAACAAAGCTCCTTGGGATTTGCCTGCGCAGGTTAAGTATAAGGAAGCTGATTCAGGGGATATGTCGGAGATAAGCGGCTATGTAAAGAGCTTTTGCGAGAAGTTTGAAATGAATTATGACGAAATAATTAACAGCAGATTTTTTGTTTTAACTCCCGACACAAAAAATCCATACAAACAGCTTTACACGGACAATTAAAAAGTGTATAATAAAAAGAGGAACAGCGGATTTCACTGTTCCTCTTAGCTTTAAAGCTTTGCGTTTTATCAGTGAAATTTTTATTTTGATATATTGAAACGGAGGAATTAAAATGGGCTATACGGGACGAGAGGTTTTGGAATTTGTTGAGGAAAACGATGTTAAATTTATAAAGCTGATGTTTTGTGATGTATTCGGCAATCTGAAGGCAATTTCTGTGCTTGCAAATGAGCTTCCAGGCATTTTTAAAAACGGATACAGATTTGACGCTTCACAGATGGATGGGTTTATGGGTGTTTCTGATATGGATCTAGTGCTTAAGCCTGTGCTTGACACGCTTTCGCTTTTGCCATGGCGTCCTCAGCAGGGCAGAGTAATGAGGCTTTTTTGCAGTATTTTCAGAGAGGACGGTACTCCGTTTGAAGGCGATGGCAGACACTACCTTAACGATGTGGTTTTAAAGGCAAAAAAGCTTGGACTTGATTTCAAAGCGGGAACCTCATGCGAATTTTATGTGTTTGAGTTGGATTCCAAGGGCTTGCCGACAAAGATTCCTCACGATAATGCAGGCTGCTGTGACGTTGCGCCTGTAGACAGAGGAGAAAATTTAAGACGTGATATTTGTATGACTCTTGAGCAGATGGAAATTTATCCAAGCAGCTCGCGTCATGAAGCGGGACCAGGACAAAATGAGATTGATTTCAATTCCTCTGCGCCGATAAGTGCGGCGGATAATCTCATCACATTTAAAAATACCGTAAGATCAGTCGCTTCAATAAACGGACTGTATGCTTCGTTCATGCCTAAGCCGCTGCCTGACAAGAGCGGCAGCAGCTTGCAGATTGTGCTTAATTGCAAAAATAACGGCAGTGATGTTTTCAAAAGAAAGGACGGTAGGCTTACAAATTTAGCGGAAAAGATGATTGGTGGACTGATAAAAAATCTTCCTGCAATGACACTTTTTTTAAATGGTATTACAAATTCCTATTCAAGAACGACTGCGATTGATTCAATGAAATATTCCTTCTGGACAGATGTAAATATAAATGCTCCTATTAAACTTAAAACTACAAGCGATGGAACAGGTGCGCTTATTGTACGTACTCCTGACAACACCTGCAATCCGTACTTTGTACTTGGACTGATACTTAACGCCTGCATTGACGGAGTGAAAAGCGGTTGCTCTTCGCCTGAAGCTGTAAAAGCACTTGACAGCTCAGACAGCTTTGAGGCAAGCTTTGAAAAGATACCGTCAAGCCTTTCACAGGCGGTTGCGGCGGCTGAGGACAGCGATTTTATAAAAAACAGTATGGACAAGAGAATGCTTGCGTATGTGATGGATAAGAAAAAGGAAATGTGCGCAGATTTTGAGCAGGCGCAGAATAAGGAAATTTACGAAACAGTCAAGTATTTCTACACGCTTTAAGCTAAAAGCATATCAGAACGTCTTTCAATAAATTGTTGAGGGAAAAACGCAGAAACTACAAGGGGGTTCTTATATGGAAAGAGTGCTTATAGCTTCAAGCGGAGAAAAGGCGACAAGCGTTATTGTAGGTCTTGTCAAAGAAACATATCCAAACTGTCAACAGGCGGTTGTAAATACTGGAAGTGAAACAAGGAGGTCTATTGCTCAGAATGATTACGATGCTGTACTGATAAATTCTCCACTTTCCGACGAGTATGGGCACGAGCTTGCGGAGCATATTACACAGTCTACGCTTTCGGGCTGCATAATGATTGTAAAGGCTGAAAACAGCGACGAGGTATCGCACAGCCTTGAGGATTACGGAGTCGCTGTGATTTCTAAGCCTATAAATAAAAAAGCCTTTTACGATTGCCTGCATCTTGTAAACGCTTCAAGAAAGAGAATGCTCGGACTTCAAAAGGAAAATATCAAGCTTCACAAACGGTTTGAGGAGCTAAGGACTATAAACAGAGCAAAGTTTGCGCTTATGCAGTATTTAAATTTCACGGAAACTCAAGCGCATAGGTATCTTGAAAAGCAGGCTATGGATATGCGCTGTACAAAGCTTGAGGTGGCTAAGGAGGTTATAAAAACCTATGAGCCGTAATTGTGTATGGAATGTTAAAAAATGTTCCTGCAAATGTAAAAGACATAAAAAAGGACTTGAAATAAAGCGTAAAAGAGTGTATAATATTATTGTTGTAAAAGTGATATTTGCAATGACAAAATTTAAAATATAATAACGGAGGGTGTTTGAAGATGTTAGTCTCAGCTAAAGAAATGATGCAAAAGGCGGAAGCCAATCATTATGCGGTAGGACAGTTCAATATTAACAATCTTGAGTGGACAAAATCCATTCTTCTGACTGCACAGGAGTGCAATTCGCCTGTAATTCTTGGCGTTTCTGAGGGCGCAGGAAAGTATATGTGCGGTTACAAGACTGTAGTAGGCATGGTAAACGGTATGCTTGAAGAGCTTGAAATTACCGTTCCTGTTGCTTTGCACTTGGATCACGGTACGTTTGAGGGCGCAAAGGCGTGCATACAGGCAGGATTTTCCTCAATCATGTTTGACGGCTCTCATTATCCTATAGAGGAAAACATTGAAAAGACTACCGAACTTGTTAAAACCTGCAATTCTCTCGGACTTTCGATTGAAGCTGAGGTTGGAGCTATTGGAGGCGAAGAGGACGGAGTTGTAGGAATGGGCGAATGTGCTGATCCCGATGAGTGCAAGATGATTGCAGACTTAGGCGTTACAATGCTTGCCGCAGGAATCGGAAATATTCACGGCGTTTATCCGTCAAATTGGCCTGGACTTTCATTTGAAACGCTTGCGGCTGTTAAGGAAAAGGTTGGAGATATGCCGCTTGTACTTCACGGCGGAACGGGTATTCCTGACGATATGATTTTAAAGGCTATTTCGCTTGGAGTTGCAAAGATTAATGTAAATACCGAGTGCCAGTTGGTATTCCAGGCTGCTACAAGAAAGTACATTGAAGAGAAAAAGGATCTGAGAGGCAAGGGATTTGACCCGAGAAAGCTTCTTGCGCCTGGTTGCGATGCAATCAAAGCTAAGGTTAAGGAGAAGATGGTACTCTTCGGATCTGTAGGAAAGGCATAAATTAAAATTTAATAAATGAGTGTAGCCTAGATAACCACTCAATAATAAAAACAAGGAGAGATAAATAATGGAAGCTTTAAGCACGAGAAGAATTGTAAAATCAGGAGTGATTGCCGCAATTTACGTGGTTTTGACAGTCGCCTTGTCAGTGCTGTCGTATGGAAGTATTCAGTTCAGAGTTGCAGAAGCACTTATGTTGCTGTGCTTGTTCAGCAAGGATTATGTTGTTGCGCTGACGCTAGGCTGCTTTATAGCAAATATCTTCAGCACGGTAGGCGTTATTGATGCGGTAGTAGGAACAGCCGCAACGCTTTTTGCAGGAGTATGTATTTATCTTTCAAGGAACAAATTAAACTTTTTCACAGCTTCGATTTTTCCAGTACTGTTTAATGCGGTATTTGTCGGACTTGAGCTGTGGATAGTACTTAATGCGCCGCTTGTTTTGTCGATGATTGAGGTGGCAATCGGAGAAATTGTATGCGTTACCATTGTCGGCGGACTGCTCATGAAAGCACTTTCTAAAAACAAAGCGTTTATGAGCATGATAAAAAACGAGCAGGAAACAATTTAGCAAACTAGGGCGGGCAATAGCTCGTTCGGTTCATAGGGTCACTCGGATTTTCTTTGAAGATTCGGTGTTTTGAAAGAAAATTCGAGGATTCTATTTTTATATGCAGGTGTGGCGGAATAGGCAGACGCGCAGGCTTCAGGTGCCTGTGACAGCAATGTCGTGTGGGTTCAAGTCCCGTCACCTGCACTTTTTTAACCTTGAAAGCTCTGTGCTTTTGAGGTTTTTTATTTTTATGTTTAGCATTGATTAAGCGAAATACATTGATTGTAAAATTGTACAAATTTGACGTCAAAAATTGTGCAACAATACAAAATTTATTTTTTTGGAAAAACTATTGACAAGCTGAGGAGTATATGTTATGATTAATCTAAAGCATATATATGCTTTGAAAATTATTATTTTTAGGATGTTTTAAAATGACTAATTTAAAAAAAAGGTTACAACAATGGGTATTGCGGCAATGATGGCGGTAAGCATGATGGGTATTAATGCAAGTGCATATACAAATCTTTATAAAAGTGGAGCAAATTGTACTGCTTATAAATCAACTAGTTCTTCTGTATATGCATCAACTTCATCAGCAGATGGAAGTTCAAATTCTGTAAGTGTCACAGTAACACTTTATTACAAAAAGAATGGAGTCAAATACAGCACAGGAAGTGGTAATTCAGGAAAAACTGCGGTAAGTACTAATTGTTCTACTCCATCAGGAGGAACTTTTCAATCCGCTACAATTGTACATAAATACAAGAGCGCAACCGTATTTACAGGATCACTTGTATAAAGTAAATTATAATGGTGTTAAGGGAATTGCTTTTTTTGCAATCCCTTAATGATGTCTTAAAAGCAATTATGAAAGGAAAATCATTAATTGAAAAAGAAAATTATCTTTTTAATATCCGCTTTGCTCCTGTTTTCTTCATGTGGCAATTCAAAAAAAACAGTGATTCTGATAGCACTGAATCAAGTGAAGTTAAATTTGAGGGAAATCTTGCAATTTGTGGAGAATATGCTTTTCGCAGCTCGGCAATGAACAATGATTTGCTGTATTTCTGGGATCTTGAGAGCGGTAGCTATGAGGTTTTCTGTGCTCAGCCAGACTGCAAGCATCAGACATATTCGGAAAATCCTGATACAAAATGCACTGCAGCGTCTCCTGACGGCACGATATATGATTATGCTTTTACATATAATAACAAGCTTTATTCGATTTGCAGTAGTAATTTAAATGAGTTTATTATTTATGAGGCTGATACGGACGGTCTTAATCGAAAGAAGGTTTTTACATCAGAAAGTTCATTTTCTACAATGATATATCCGTATTTTATAGATGGAAATCTCGTTTTTGTAGGTACTAAATATAATGTTGACGATCTAGGAAATCAAAATTTCACTGGTGAATATTATTTATGTTCTTTGAATTTTGATGATTGGAGTTATACTGAATTAGCTGATTTAGGCGAAGAAAACAAGGTAATTTTTAGCATGAACAGCTTGTACATTTACGAGAATAATGTATATATTGGATTGATAGAAAACAATGATGATGAATATATTTCAAAATATATGTCGTATGATCTGAGCGGTAATTCAAGCAAAAAATTGATTAAAACAGACGATGATTTAGGTATAGACAGCTATTTTGATAGTGAAATGCTTTATAGCTTATTAGATGATAATGATAATTCAAAGGTATATTCGTTTGATTTAAATAGTCAAGAAAGTGAACTTTTATTTGAGATAGATCGCTACGTTTATGAAGTTTACAAAAAGGATGATGATGTGTTTTGCTTATATGACTATGGTGCTTCTGATTCAACAGAAATTAGCGGCGCTTTAGTTTACAGCTTAAAAAACAACGAAATAACGTTAGAAAAAGAATTTGATGATGATTTCTATCTCGGTATAGAAGCTCATATTTCTGATGTTCATATTATTCTTTATCAAAATAGCGAGCAGGACAGCTTCGGTATTTTGAGTGATGAGGATTTTTGGAGCTTAAATTTTGAAAACGCACAGTTTTGTTTTGAGCAATTAGAATATTAAGAAGAAAGGGCGCTTGTAATGAAAAATAAATATTTAGCTTTTTTAGTTTTGCTATCGATGCTAGGAACGTCATGTTCGTCCGTTTCGGATTTTAGCAGTCAAGGATCAAATGGAGAAAACATTGATGAAGAGGAAGCTTTGTCAAGTGATCAAACAGAGGTTATCTATAGCACTGACGAAAGTGGTTTTTGCAGCTTTGAGGTTGACGATGTTGAGCCTAATACATATGATGGCAAAAACAAACTAGTTTATTTAACAAATTATGATGCATTTGCTGTTTCTATTGACCAAGAAATAATTTATGATGAGGTCGCTATAGAAAATGCTGTAAATGACTATCTTGATGAAAAAGGGTATGATTTTTATGTAGATTTTATTTTAAATGGCGAGATGGATTATATAACTGAAGAATTAAATCAAAATTTTGATCTCTACGAGCAAATGATAGAAAATGGCGAGCAGGTTGATATTGTCAATACTGGTTACTCATTTGAGTATTTCGACGGTTATGCTGATACTTTTGATTTGTTTGTTGAAAATGGTTATTTAGAGCCGCTTAATGATTATTTTGAAAGCGAACTTGGAGAAACTTTTTATAACCAGTTTGATGAATTAGTTTGGGCGCAGACAACAACCTTTGACGGAGTTATTTATGCTAAATCAAGCATTTACGATTTAGCTGTTCCTTTAGTTTTAACTTTTGACGAAAGCAGTTGTGAAAGCTATAATCTCGATATTAGTTCAATTGAAAGAATTGAGGATTTAGAACCCTATCTTGATTCGTTTGCTTCTGATGGTTATAGCGGATTGTATCATAGTCCAGATATTGGTTTATATTATGAAATTCTTGGCTTTTATAAATATAATGGTATTTTCATCAATGCAGAAACAGGTGAACCTGAAAATATTTTTGAGAACGAAACTGCAATAGAATATTTTAAGCTAATAAATGATTATGTCGAAAAAGGTTATATTACTAATGAAATGAATGAATATCTGCCTCTAATTTGCAGCGTTGACATTGCAATGCCGCTTTATAATAGTATATCAACTGTCATTTCTAAAGGATATTTACAGGAAGAAAGCATAAATTGTGCTGTAGGAATTTCCTCCTGCAGTGAAAATAAGGAAAGTGCTTTTGAACTTCTAGCACTGTTAAACACTGATGAAGAGCTTGCTGAATTGATTTATAATGGTGTTGAAGGCAGAAATTATACCGTTATAGACGGCGTTAAATGTTTAAATTATCACGCTTTGCCGTTTTATGACGTCAATGAAACTATGACCAATCCAATTATTGCTGATTCAAATTCTAATGATAATCCTCAAAAATCTGAAGATATTGAGCTATGCAATGAAAATTCAGAGATTTCTGCATACTATAAATTTGAAGTTTCAGACGATTTACAAGCTAAGCTTGATACAATTGCAGAAATTTATGATGAATTTTATGGTTTGTTTTATGGTGATTATGGTGACTATAGCGGATATGAGGATATGCTTGAGTCAGCAAATGAAAAGCTTGATGCTGCTGATATTGATAATGCTCTGGATGAAACTAATAATCAGTTGGAAAAATTTGTGCATTTCAATTCGTGATTTATAAAAAAATTATTTTTGATTTTGTCATATTTTACAAAGTTTTAAGTAAAAATTTGTGCAATTATACAAAATTTCTTTTTTTAAAAAACTATTGACAAAGCAATGGTAGTATGTTATTATTAAATTGTAACATTAGTATATTTAATATTAGCGGAATAATTTCAACAGGAGGTCTTAAAAATGACTTGTTTTAAGAAAAGGATAGTAGCAATCGGCGCAGCTATGATGAATGGCGGTAAGCATGACGAATTTTGGAGTTTCAGCTAACACAAAAACAGGTACCTTATCTGGGTATTCTGTTATGTGTATAACGCTTTAATTTATGAGGTGTTTAATAAAAAAACAACCTACTCTTGTATTTTGTTAATTACATTATCATTATTTTTATCGTCGTGTAAATCCTCTGATTCTACTGACGAAAGTTCAAATGAAAATTTAAATGTCAGTATGTCATCGCTTTTAGATTACAGCTTTACGGATAAGGGCATTACATATATTTCAGATGAAAGTATTCTTCATTATTTTGATATTGAAAGCGGCTATGATACCGCAATTTGTTCAAAGGCAAATTGCACCCATGAGGGTGAGTCTTCGACAAATCCCACACCTGATTGTGATGGTTTTGTTGAAGGAATTGACACAACCTGCACAGCTGTAATTGGAGATAATTTATATTTTCTTTATACTCCAAACATTGATAACGATGATTATTCAGGATTTTCATATAAAAAGCTTTGTCGTGCTGATACAGACGGCACAAACAGAAAGGATATTGCAGAAATTTCTGATGCGCAGTCGATTACCGTAGCTCGTTATAGTGAGAATTATCTGATATTAGGCTACTCTAGTACTTTCGATGAAAATGGAGAAAATCTTGAAAAATCTAGGTCGACTGTTTCTGCAATTAATTTAAACGATGGCACAGTTATTTCTACAGATGTTAAAGAAAACTATCAAGGACAAATTAGAAGCGTATATATTTCAGATGATGATATTTATTATGTTTATTTTTATCTGTCTGAATCTGTAGATTATGATGAATGGGATCTTGATTCAGAAGAATTTTCAGAATATATTGATAGTATTTCACAATTGGAGATAATCGATTTTAACATTAAAGATAATAGCGAAAATATATTATGGTCGTCAAATGCAACCTGCAACGATATGAATTATGGATATGTTTGTGTAAATGATAAAATACCTAAAATAATCAGACTTTCAGATATGAATATTTTTTCTTTTGATACAGAGTATTCAGACTGCTCATTTACTATCGATAAAGATGGTGTAATAATTCGCAGCAGTGAAAATAAAACATATTTTTTAAACTTTGAATCCGATGAAATAGAGGAAATTCAGATGGACGCTGATATAGATTTCATAATTTCAGCGGTGACTGATAATACTATTTTTTTAAATTACTATAATGAATCTGATTACGTAATGGGTTGTATAGAAAAAGGGGATTTCTACTCTGGCAAAATCAATTCATTAAAATTTATAAGAAATTTAAATGAAGAATGATTTAGAAAGGCTAAATTATGAGAAAAAATATTTTCTGTATTATATGTGCTTCAACATTCTTTCTTTCCTCCTGCTCAAAAGCTACTGAAAGTGAGAAAAAAGAGGTCGATTCCGTTACAAGCAGTACTGAAAACACAAGTGATATTGAAACTTATGTTGAGTGGGCAGTGCCAGATTTAGTAAGTATTTCAGACGAAAATGTTGATCTGTTCAACAATATGCTTGCAGAAAATGGCTATGATTTCGGTCTGAAGATTACAACCTTAAGCTTTGATAATTATAATAGTGAACTAAAAAGCATTTCGCCTGACATTGCTTTTACAGGCTTTGATGATGACGACACTGATGTCGCAGAAGAGCTTATTTCTTCAGGATACTATGAAAATCTTGACAGCTATCTTGAAAATAGTGAGATATATTCGCAAATTTCTTTAATGCTCTGGGACAGTGTGAAATATAACGGTAGTATATACACCTTTCCAAACTGCACTGCTCAGGACATTGGAGTTAAAATAATTTTCAATCTTGACAAAATTGGTGAAGAATCTGCCGAAAGCTTCAGCGGAACAATTTCTGAATTAAGCGATATACTTGGCGATGACGGTTTTCTTTTATATCAGCTTAATGGCATTGAATTTGTTTCATATTATGGATATGAGCTGAACGAGGGCGTTCTTATTTCGCAAGATTGCGAGGTTCTTAATCCTTTTGAGTGCAGTGATTGCATTGACTGGCTTAGCGAAATGAATACCTTATATAATGACGGAAAATTAATTGATGACGACGATGAAAGCGATGACTGGTCTATTTGTATCACCAAGGATACAGAAAGAATCACAAAAGAAAACATATATACCTTTTCTACCAAAGCTATTTTAGGTACAAGATATTCTGCTTCAACAGGTATCTTGTCGTCAAGTGAAAATAAAGATGCTGCTTTTAAAATTCTTGAGCTTTTACACAGTGATAGTGATCTTGCAAATTGTCTGATTTACGGTTCAGATTATGAAACCGTTAATGGTTATGCTGTTGACAGCAGTGGCGAAGTGATAGACAGCTATATTAATAAACTAATTTTTGGTTTAGATGAGAGCTTGCTTTGGACAGAGGATTATTTATTAAAATTTGATTTACCTGAGGATAAAATTAAATATTATGACGAAAATGTTTTGGAATCTCCAGCCATGGATATTCACTTAAATAATGATCTTTCAAATCAAGTTGAATACAATACTGAACTTTATAAAAGTGATAATTTGGATGAGGAGATACAATCTCTAAAACAAGAATTAGAAGCTGCAAATATTGAAAATTTAATCTCTGAGTTTTCAACTGAATTGTCAAAGAAATAATACCCTGATTCTTTTAAAAAAAATATCTATACATAATAATGCACAAAACCTTTAAATTATAATTGTCTATATTGCTGAATTTTATTTAAAACATATAAAAGCCTTTGACAGACTTGATTTTTTGATTTTTCAATGATGGAAAGTGCTTCGCTTTGTGATAAACCGCAATGCTCTCATACTGAGGAAGATGATTGCAGCGTATACGGCTATTCCTTATTGAATGGCAGCGAATTTGATTATTTTTTAACGAAGCAGATAAAACCTTGACAAAGCTTGATAATAGCTATGACATCGTTTATATAACCAAAGCTAAAGAAGCAGTATTTTTAATTATAAACGATGAAGAGGGAACGAATGAATACTACGAAAAGGCGATTACACAGTTGGAGGGCTAAATGATTTTAACTTTAGAAAATTTAACGAAAAACTATGGCGATTTTACCGCCCTTAAGAGCTTTTCATATGAATTTAATCCTGGAGTTTACGGACTTTTAGGACCAAACGGTGCAGGAAAATCCACGCTTATGAATATAATCACCGACAATTTAAAAGCAACCTCTGGAAGCGTTAAATTTGACGGAAAAAGCACGGTTGAAATGGGAGCGGAATTCAGAAAAATACTCGGTTTTATGCCGCAGCAGCAGGGCATTTATCCAAATTTTACACTTGAAAGATTTCTTTACTACATGGCTGCGCTTAAGGGCATGAAAAAGCAGGATGCCAAATCGGATATTGAACGGCTTCTCAGCCTTGTAAACCTTAGAGACAGTACAAATAAAAAGCTTGGCGGATTTTCGGGAGGAATGAAGCAGCGAGCTCTCATTGCACAGGCTATGCTTGGTGATCCAAAGGTTATAATTTTAGATGAGCCGACGGCTGGACTTGACCTGAAAGAACGAATCAGAATCAGAAATTTAATTTCTCAGATTTCTTTTGAAAAAATTGTTATAATTGCTACTCATGTAGTTTCCGACGTTGAATTTATCGCAAAAGAGGTTTTGTTTTTAAAGCAGGGAGAAATTATCGACAGCGGCGCACCGCATATTCTTTGTGAAAAAATCAGCGGCAAGGTTTTTGAAATAAAAACCGACGAAAAAGGTTTGGAGGAAATTTCAAAAAATAAAAAAGTAGGAAATATTTCAAAGGATGATAAAAAAATTTATGTTAGAATCATTTCAGACGACACTCCAAGCGACTTTAAGTTTAGGCTTTGTAAACCTGATTTAGAGGACTTGTATCTTTATTACTTTGATTAGGCGGTGAAAGAATGCGAATATATTTAAGCGAGCTTGTCAAGGTTTTCTGCAAAAAAAGCACGATTGGAATTTTTACTTTTTTAGCTGTGTTAAACGGTATTTTGCTTTATGTAAATGAAAATCAGAGTAATGAAAACTACACCGCCGCACAATATAAAGCGGTTTTTGCAGATTTAGATGGATTGGACGCTCAAAGCGCATATGAACAAATAAGCTTGCGTTGTCAGAAGCTTGAGCTTATTCAGATGCTTTCCTTTGGCGAGGATATTTCTGATATGCTAAATGAATATCCGAACATTGACGGCGATGAGCTTATGAGCGAATATGAAAGTAAAAGCTATTTGGTTTATACAGACGATATTTTTAATGAACAGCAGCTGATGAAGGACGTGCTTGCAGAGGTTGAGAGCTGTGCAAATTATGACGATTATCTTGAATCGATAGATCAGACCGCCGCAAAAATGGGCAGCATTTCTCTTTTTGCAGATGAGGATTCCTTTAGCTATAAAAATATTCAAAAAACCCCCGATGATTTTATCAAATTAAAAGGCTCAATGCTTGAAGTTGCGCCTTCAAAGGGTGTTGAAATGGCGACAGATTTTCTTGCGACAGATTTAATCGGCTTTTTAATGATAATGACAATTTCCGTTATGATTTTGACCAGAGAAAAGGAATTAAATCAGATTATTCTTTCAAGAACCACATTCAAAGGCAGAAAAAATCTTGGCTTTTCAAAGCTTTTGGTTTGCTTTTCTGCGGCTTTTGTCGCAGTAATTCTTCTTTATATCGTTAATTTTGCAGTTTCATATTTTACATATGGATTTGGAGATTTGTCAAGACAAATTCAGTCGGTCTATAATTTTAACGACAGTAATTTAAGACTTAGTGTTCTTGAATATTTTTTGCTTTTTATTGCTTCAAAGCTTTCAGTTTATCTTTTATTTGCAGGGCTTATCTTTCTTTTTTCAGTTATCTTTGACTCCGCCATTAAGGTTTATGCTTCGCTTTTTATAACTATTGCAC